>Ga0299912_10000911_pt1 | contig 24020 bp, 21 predicted proteins | sample RVTome_2_FD_207667 | JGI IMG/M metagenome (GOLD analysis project Ga0299912, IMG submission 207667) | Soil microbial communities from uranium-contaminated site in the Upper Colorado River Basin, Wyoming, United States - RVT95D214 (version 2) ... | reverse complement strand
TGCGGGCCGACGGCGCGACAGTCCGGTCAGGCGATCGAGGGCGAGGGAGGACCGAGGGCGGGCGGCGGCGGCGCGGCCAGGGCCAGCGTCGCGGCGGTCGGCGGAACGACGAAGCCGTCCTCGCCGACGAAGGTCTCAGCGGGAACCGGCGGGGGCGGAGCGGCAGCCAGGGTCGCGGGCGCGCCGTGGCCGGCGAAGGGACAGGTCTCGGGACGGGGGTCCTTGGCGGGCGGTTTGGCCGGACGGCCATGCTCGTCCAGGGTGATCGTCGCCAGCCCCTTGCCGGTGCAGATGACCAGCGTGAGGCCGTCGGACGCATCCTTGGCCGGCATGAAGCCCTGCGGCGCCAGCAGGCGCAGGACGACCGCGAGCAGGGCGAAGGCGCTCCAGGCGCTCCAGGATTTGCGGACGGCGCGCGTCACGTCACGGCCCTAGCCAGCCTGCTTGAGCAGGCCGAGGATCTGGGGGTGCAGGTCCATGTTCGCGGCGCAGATTTCGCCGGCGCGGATGTCCAGCGGGCCGCCGTCGAGGCCCGTGACCATCCCGCCCGCCTCGGTGACCAGCAGAGAGCCCGCGGCGATGTCCCACGGGCCGAGGTTCCGCTCCCAGTAGCCGTCGAAGCGGCCCGCCGCCGTCCAGGCCAGGTCGAGCGCCGCCGAGCCGAACCGGCGCACGCCGGAGACGCGCTGGGCGATCTGGTGCAGCTCCTTGAGAAACTGGGCGTGGCCGGGGCGGCCCGCGAAGGGGATGCCGGTGGCCAGCACGCACTCCATCAGATCGCGCCGGGCCGCCACGCGCAGGCGCCGGGCGTTCAGGAAGGCGCCCTTGCCCCGCTCGGCCCAGAACATGTCCTGGGCGACGGGATTGTAGGTCACCGCCGCGACCACCTGGCCGTCGCGCTCCAGGGCGATGTTGATGGCGAAGTGCGGGATGGAATGCAGGAAGTTGGTGGTGCCGTCGATCGGATCGACGATGAAGGTGTGGGTCTTGTCGGTTCCCTCGACCAGGCCGCGCTCCTCGCCGAGGAAGCTGTAGCCGGGCCGCGCCTTCAGCAGGGCCTCGAACAGCGTCTGCTCGGCCTTCAGGTCGGCTGCGGAGACGTAGTCGGCCGCGCCCTTCTTGGAGACCTGCAGCTCGGCCACTTCGCCGAAGTCGCGCAGCAGACCGCGCGAAGCCTTGCGCGCGGCGTCGATCATCACCTGGACGATGGTGGTGGGCGTGGACATGGCGGCAGGCTCTAGCGGCTCGGGCCGCCCTCGGCCAGCCTCCTCAGATAATCGGCGTAAAGCGGCGCGGCCTCGGCGGCGAGGACGCCGGTCTCGACGGCGACACCCGCCTCATGCAGCCGTGCGATCCCCCGGCCCGAGGCGTGCGGCGAGGAATCGCCCGCGCACGCCACGACCACCCGCGCCACCCCCGCCGCGATCAGCCGCTCGGCGCAGGAGGGCGCGCCGGAGTTGCGCGCGCCGCAGGGCTCCAGCGTCACATAGGCCGTCGCGTTCCGGGCGCTCTCGCCGGCGAGGACGAGCGCCTGCTCCTCCGCGTGGGGCCGGCCGCCCTCGGCGGTGACGGCCTCGGCCAGAACGACGCCGCCGCGCACGATCGCGCAGCCCACGGACGGATTGTCGCCGGTCTCGCCGAGCCGCGAGCGGGCCAGGGCGATGGCCCGGCGCATGTGCGGGGCGTCTTGGGCTTCGGTCACGGTCAGGCCGGCGCGAGGACCGGCAGGGGCTGGGCGCGGGCGGCGTCGAGGTAGCGCGCGCCCGTGGGCCGCAGCTTGGCGTCCAGCTCGATCAGCAACGGGTTGCCGGTGGGGATCTCGACGCCCGGAATCTCCGCGTCGGCCACCTCGAACAGCAGCTTGACGATGGCGCGCAGCGAATTGCCGTGGGCGGCGACCAGGAGATTGCGGCCCGAGGTCAGCGCCGGGGCGATGGTCCCGGTCCAGCAGGGCGTCACGCGCACGAGCGTGTCCTTCAGGCTCTCGGTCGCCGGCGCCTGAACGCCCCGGTAGCGCCGGTCCTTGGAGAGGTCATAGGGCCCGCCCGGAGCAAGCGGCGGCGGCGGGATGTCGTAGGATCGCCGCCAGATGCGCACCTGCTCGGCGCCGTGTTTCTCGGCGGTCTCGGCCTTGTTGAGGCCCGTCAGGCCGCCGTAGTGCCGTTCGTTCAGCCGCCAGTCGTTGGCGACGGGAATCCACGCCTGGCCGCAGGCCGGCAGCGCCAGCCACAGCGTGCGGATCGCCCGGGTGAGCACGGAGGTGTAGGCCTGATCGAAGGCGACCCCGGTCTCGGCGATCAGCTCGCCGGCGCGACGCGCCTCGGCCTCGCCCAGCTCGGACAGGTCCACGTCCACCCAGCCGGTGAAGCGGTTTTCCAGATTCCACTGGCTCTGGCCGTGGCGCAGCAGGACAAGAACAGGCATGGGGGCCGGCTAAGGCCTAAGCGGAGGCCCGTCAAGGCAAGGTCAGGCTGGGCGGCGGGGTTGGCCGGGCGGCTCGGCCCCTGATATAGGCCCGCCATGTCCGATCGCGCGCTGTTCCCGTTGATGGGCCTCTTCGCCCTGGCCATGATCGCTCTGGCGTCGGTGTGGCCGCAGGGTCAGGGAGCCCGTTCGCCCTGGCTGTTCGGGCATGCCTCCACGACGCCGTCGGCCGACGCCGTCAAGCCCGCGGGTCCGCCGCCCGTGCTTGGCATGGCGCCTGCAGCGCCGACGACGCCCCAGGAGGAAGCCCGATGAGCGATTTCGACGCGGTTCTGGTCGGCCGTCGTGTGTTGGCGATCGAGGGGGAGGCGCTGGAGCGTCTGTCGGCGGGGTTGGGGGCGACCTTCGTCGAAGCGGTGGAGGCGCTGAACGACGCCAAGGGCCGGATCGTCTGCATGGGGGTGGGCAAGTCCGGCCACGTGGCGCGCAAGATCGCCGCCACCCTGTCCTCCACCGGCGCCAAGGCCATGTTCGTGCACCTGGCCGAGGCCAGCCACGGCGACCTGGGGATGATCGACCGCGACGACGTGATCCTGGTGCTGTCCAAGTCCGGCGAGGTGCGCGAGCTGGCCGACACCCTGGCCTACGCCAAGCGTTTCTCCATCCCGCTGATGGCCATCACCGCCTCCAAGGACTCCACCCTGGGCCGGGCCGCCGACATCGTCCTGCTCATGCCCGACGCGCCCGAGGCCACCGCGGAGATCAGCGCGCCCACCACCTCCACCACCGTGCAGATGGCGCTCGGCGACGCCCTCGCCGTGGCCCTGCTCGAGCGCCGCGGCTTCACCGCCCAGGCGTTCCGCACCCTGCACCCGGGGGGGCGCATCGGCGCGATGCTGACCACGGTGGCCGACCTCATGCACACCGGTCCCGACGTCCCCAAGGTGCGGCCCCACGCCACCATGCAGGAAACCCTCCTGGTGATGACCGAAAAACGCTTCGGATGCGTCGCCGTCTGTGACGAGCACGACCGCCTGCAAGGGATCATCACCGACGGCGACCTGCGCCGCCACATGGACGGCCTGATGGACCACACCGCCGGCGAGGTGATGACCCACTCCCCCAAGACCGTGCCCCCGAGCCTGCTCGCCGCCGAGGCCCTCAAGCGCATGAACGAGGCTCAGCCCCCCGTCACCGTCCTGTTCGCCGTAAAGGACGACATTCCCGTCGGCGTCATCCACATCCACGACCTCCTGCGCGAAGGCGTCATGTAGCCGACCCGCCGTTGCAGCCAGGGGACCGGACCTTGGCTTGACCCGGTCCCAAGTTCTGAGAGGATCGACCGGGCATGTCGCTGAAGACGTCCTACGTCCGATTTCGAGCCAAGCAGGCGCTGCGCGCGGGTGTGCGACACGCCGAAGGCGGGCGTCTAGAGGAGGCTGCGCGGGCGTTTGATCGCGCCATCGCTTTTGCGGTCGGCCACGCCGACCTCGCCGCCGCCGCTCACAGACAGGCGGCCATTGTGCTGGCCGATCTCGGTCGCTTCGCCGAAAGCGCAACACACCTGTGCGCCGCGCCGCCCGAGCCAGACGGCGACATCGCCCTGTGGCGGAGGCTGGGCCGGGGTCTGCAGGAGGCCGATCAGGCCAAAGCCGCCCTGAACGCCTGGGACTCAGTGCTGACGGCGGCGCCCGAGGACGCCGAGGCGCATGAGCAGGCCGCCCGACTGCTGCGGTCCGTAGGGCGCAAGCCCGAGGCGGTTTCGCATCTCGAAGCGCTTGCGCAGGCCGCGCCCGACAGTCCAGAGCGGTGGCGCGACCTTGCCCGCCTGCTTCAGGAGATCGGCGCGGATCCGAACGCCGAAATCGCGGCCTGGCAGGCGCTGCTGTCGGGGGCGCCCACCGATCATGAAGCTCACAGCCGGCTCGCCGCGATCTTCTGGGACGGCGACCGCAAGCCTGAGGCGATACCGCACCTGCGCGCCCTCCTGGACGCCAACCCCGGCCACATCAAATCCTGGAAGCGCCTGGCGGCGTGCCTGGAGGAGACCGGCGCCAGCCTGGACGACCAGATCGGGGCCTGGCGGGGCCTGCTGGCGGCCGATCCGGACCATCAGGAAGCCCTCAACTGGCTCGCCACGGCCTATTGGGACACGGGCTCCAAGGCCGAGGCGATCCCCTACCTGCGCAAGGTGCTGGAGGCGACGCCCGGCCATGTGAAGTCATGGAAGCGGCTGGCGCGAGGTCTTGCGGAGACCGGAGACCCGGCCGGCGCGGTCGATGCGTGGAATTCAGTACTTGGCGTGGCTCCCGACGACGTCGAGGCTCACGAGCAGGCCGCCCAGATCTTGCGGACCCTAGGCCGCGAGCGGGAGGCGATCCCGCACCTGGAGGCGCTGGTCGCGGCCGCGCCCGGACGTGCTGAGCCGCGCCGGGTTCTGGCGCGCCTGCTGCACGAGCTCGGCGATGATCCCGAGGCGCAGATCGCGGCCTGGCGAAGTCTCCTGGACGCCGCGCCGGGGGACGCGGAGGCCGATGGGCGTCTTGCGGCGCTGCTTTGGGACGCGGACCGGAAACTCGAAGCCTTGCCCCACCTGCGCGCCGTCGTTCGGATGAACCCCGGCCATTTGAAGTCGCTGAAACGCCTGGCCTTGTGCGAAGAGGCGGCCGGCGACATCGACGGCGAGATCGACGTCAGCAAGAAGATCGCTGAGCTGGACCCTTCGGACCGGAATGTCCGCTGGCGGCTGGCGAACCTGCTTTGGGACGCGGACCGGCACGCGGAGGCCGCGCCCTTCCTGCGCGCCGTCGTCCACGACCAGCCGGACCGCGTGAAGGAGTGGAAGCGGCTCGGCCGCTGCCTCGGCGCGGCCGGGGAGACCGAAGAGGAGATGGCCAGGGCGCTTCAGGAGACCGGCGAAGCGCACAGCGAAATTTCCGTCTGGAAACAGGTCCTGGCCCTGAACACCGTCGACCGGGAAGCCTCGACGCGGCTGGCCGAGCTGTTCTGGGAGATGAACCGTAAGGCCGAGGCGGCGCCCTATCTGCGCGCGATCGCCCAGGCCCAGCCCAGGCAGACCAAGACCTGGAAGCGGCTCGCGCGATGCCTGGACGAAACGGGCGAGACCGCCGAGGCCATCGCGGCCTGGGAGCACGTCCTCACTCTCGACGGCAAGGACGCGGAAGCTTGCGCGCGCGTGGCGGCGCTGAGCGAGCGGGTCTAGGCCGCCTGAGCGACCTTGATGGCGGCCTGCAAGGGTGCGTCGAGCGGGCCCAGCGCCAGATCCCGGTGCAGGCGCTCGACCGTCGTCAGTATCCGCCTCGCCTGCGCCTTGGCGCCCCGGCCCTCCGGCACGGTCAGACCATGCACGGGCGGCGCGAAGCGATCTTCATCGCTTGTCGAAGTCTCGGCGGCGCGCTTACGGGCGTCTTGCGCGCGCGCCGGCGTCGCCGCCTCGGCGAGCGTCAGGCGAATGTTGATCTGGTCGGACGACGGACGGTAGTCGTCCGACCCCGGCAGGATCAAGGCGACGTCGTCGGCGAGCGATGCGGGGCCGTACCAGGCGTCCGGAGCATCGATCCGCACCGCGCAGCCGAGCGAGACCAGCGCCTGCTTGAGCGCGACCAGCTCGGGCGTTTCGGCGTCTTCGGGGCGCTTGACGGCGATCTTGAACGCGCCGGCCCGCGCGGCGAGGCGGTCATGCAGCGCTCTCGCCTGCGCCGCTCCCGCCGCGGCGTCCTCGGGCGTGGTGTGAAGCTGGATGTCGAACCGGCCGAACCAGGGCCGCGCCGCCCATGAACCGGGCTCGCCGGCCATCAAGGCCGCCGTCACGAGATGCGGCCGGACGTCCTTCAGGGCGCGGATGTCGATCTCGTCAGACGTGGCGACGTAAAGATCGACCCCCCCGGCTTCGGCCCAGTCCTCAGGCGCCAGATAGCGGATGGTCCAACCGTAGAGAGCGTTCAGGGCCTCGCCGAGGCTCCAGGCGGCATGAACATCCGCATCCGCAGCTTCCGCGTCCTTGGACGCCACCGCGATTCCCACGGCGAAGCGCCGTCCCGTGAACCATCCGTCGTCCTCGGTGAGCTGCGCCAGGAACTCGCGCCGCAGGGCGTAGCCGCAGCGGTGCTGGAGCACGCGACGGTTGGCCTTTTCCTGCGGGCGGCGGTTCTCGGCGTCGCGGTTGCGGGTGGTGTTCTTTGGGTGGAAGGCGAAGACGCTGTTGATGCTGACCATCTGCTTGCCCAGGCGCCAGCGCAGCTTGCAGCAGAAGTCCACGTCCTCCAGGCCGTAGACGTAGTCCTCGCTCAGGCCGCCGACTTCCAGATAGTCCGCGCGCCGGCACATCATGATCGACGCGGTCACCGCCGGGAATCGCGCCGTCTCGACCAGGGCGCGGGCGTCGATCGGCGTCGGGCGGACGTGGAAGGGCCGAAGCCGGCGCTCGTTCTGGTTCCAGTCCAAGCGCACGCCCAGGTGATAGACCCGGCGGGGCTCCATCGAGGTCGGAAGGCCTTCGTACTGCTTGAGGCCGACCGCGCCGACCCGCTCATCCGCCAGAGCTTCGACCATGGGCGGCAGGGCGTCCCCGGTGAAGACCATGTCGTTGTTCAGCAGCAGCAGCAGATCGCCGCTCGCCAGCCGCGCGGCCAGATTGTTGGATTCCGAGAAGCTGTAGTTGGCCCCCCTGGCGAGGATCCGCACGGGCAGCCGCTCCGCCCAGCGCCGCAGCAGCTCCAGCGTGCCGTCGCTGGAGCCTTGATCCACCACGATGAACTCGAAGTCTGGATAGGTGTTGGTGGCCGCGAAGGACTCCAGCATCCGGCCCAGAAGCTCGGCCCCATCCAGGGTCAGAACGAGGATCGACACCCTGGGCGGGCAGTCGAATCGGGCGTCGGACCGCCACAGATAGGCGGTTGCGGGCGGAATCTCGCTGATGTCGTAGAAGGCGAAGGGTCCGGCGGCGGCCGGCTTGGTCGGTCCGCCCAAGGCGGCCTCGACCGCCGGCGAAGACCCGTCATCGTCCGCGTCGAGGTCAGGTGTTTGGCCTTCGGCGGGGCGATCTGTCGGGCTGCGGGGCTTCATGCGGCGGTCAATGTAGGATCACTTCGGCACGGGTTCCAGCCGCTACCGCCACGCTGGTCTTGTGCTGAACGGCGCCGCACGAGCTAGCGACTCCCGCGCCGGCGCCGACAAGCCCGCCCGAGGAGCCAGCGGTGTCGAAGTTGATGCGGTCGTTGGCGACCGCCTCCTCTGCTAGAGGCCTGCCCTGGACGGGGTTGAACAAGGACAGCCAGCCTGTCATTGCCGGCCAGTCGGCGAGGACCTTGAGGGAAGGGAAAGGAAAGCGCAGTGCCAGAGCAAGTTTCCGGACGGCTGCGGCGACCTCGCTCCGCCCGCACCCCGTTCCTGGCCGCTTCTGAGGCGCCTGAGCTGGCCGAAGTCGCCAACGCCTATACGGCGCCGGCTGGACGCCATCGGGCGCGGATTCCGCACCGATGACGAACCCGCTCAGGGCGGCGGCGCGGGCGGTCTTCGCCAAGCGGGTCCTGGTGTTCGTCGACTTGACGCAGGACATCGACGTCCTGCTGCCTGTGATCCTGGCCCTGCGAGCCGACGACGCGCTGACGGCCACGGTGCGGGTGTCCCGCTGGCTGGAGCGCGAAAGCCCGCGCACCGCCGCCTTGCTGAAGGCCCACGGGATCCCCTTCGCCTATGTCCGCCGTCACGAGGTGATCGAGGGACGCGCGCCGTCCCTGCGGGGGATCGCCGCGGTGATCGCCGCGTCCGAGAGCAGCCACCCGGCCCACGCGGCCGGCCACGCCCTGGCCCTGCGCGCCCAGGCGGCGGGGCTGAAATCCTATGTCGTGCAGCACGGGCTGGAGAACGTCGGCCTGATCGGCGTGGAGGCCGGCGCGGCAAGCTTCGCCTCGGGAACTGTGTTCTGCTGGTTCCCCGACGCGGCGACACCCGAGACCATGCCGTCGGCGACGCGGGCCAAGCTGGCGCACGTGGGCCGCCCCGAGCCGCCGGGCGGCTGGGCGGGGCCGCGCACGCGGCCGGCTTTCGACCTCGGCGTGTTCGAGAACCTGCACTGGGACCGCTACGGCGAGGCGGACAGGACGGCCTTCCAGGCCGGCCTGACGGCGGTCGCGCGGGCCATGCCCGGAGCCCGAATCCTGCTACGAGGACACCCGGCTGGAGCTTGGGCGGACGGGCTCGGTCACGAACTCGCCCAATTCGCCAATATAACCACGGCGCTGGCCGCTCGGACCCGTCGCGATGTCAGTGGGGCGGTGGAGATTCTGAGGGGAATCAAACGGGTGATCACGACGCCGTCCACCATCGCACTCGACGCTGCCCTGGCCGGCCGGCCCGTGGCCCTGGCGGTCGACGGCGGCGGGCTCTATTCTCCCCTCCCAGTGCTGACGTCGCCCGACGACTGGGTTCGATTCGCGTCCAGCAGCGATCCGTGTCGGGAAACGCTTGACCTGTTTCGATCCCGCGTGCTGGTTCTGGGCGACGGCGCCGCTCGGATCGCCGAACGGATCCACCGCGGCCTCTTGAGCTGACCGCCGAGCCCCATGGACGACTCCGACATCAAGGCCGGGCGCAAACTCTCCGGGGCGACGGTTCCCGGCCCGGATACGCTGGCCGGTGCGTCGGCCGGCGCGACAGGAGGAACGGGCTCGGCCACCCTGGCGCCGGTCGGCCCGCCCGCGCGCGCCACTCCGCTGCAGTTCCAGTTCAGGGTCCTAAAGGCACTGGTCCTAAGGGACATGACGTCGCGGTACAGCGACTCGCGCATGGGCTATCTGCTCGCCCTGATCATGCCCCTGATCATGCTGTCGTCGATCGTGGTGTTGTTCGGGCTCCGGGGCCGGATCGTCCCTGATAATTTCTCGTTGTTCGCCTTTGTGGTCACCGGCTACCCGCTGTGGATGGCGTTCATAACGCAATTTCGAGGCACGATTCGGCAAGCGGCGAGGAGCAACGCCCTGCTGATGTTTCCGCAGATCACCCAGCTCGATCTGATCCTGGCCGGCTTCATTCTCGACGCTGCGACCGGCACGTTCGTGTTCGTGGCGCTGGTCATAGGCGGCGTGGTGATCTTCAAGGAGGCCATGCCGGAATCGCCCTTGGGGGTGCTGTTCTGCTATTGGGCCTGCACTTGGCTGGGCTGGTCGCTGGGCTTGGCCCTGTGCGCCGTGCAGCGGATATTTCCCCTGTTCATGAACTTCTTCATCATGGTCATCCGGGTCGGCATGTGGGTTTCGGGCGTCGTGTTCATGGCTGACAAGATGCCGGAGTCCTTGCTCGTCTATTTGCGCTGGAATCCCATTCTGCACGCCGTGGAAGGCGCGCGGGAATCGTGGAATTCCGGCTATCAGTCTCCGGTTTTCGATACGGGCTACATTATAATTTGCGGCTTCGTGTTGATGACCTTGGGGTTTGTGTTTGAGCGCCTGACCCGACGGTTCGTGGGACCATGAGCATCGAGCTTGTCAACATCTCCAAGACCTACGTCACGCTTGGCAAACGCAAGACGGTCTTCCGCAATTTCAACCTGAGCATCCCCAAGGGCCTGAACCTGGGGGTCATCGGCGCCAACGGCTCGGGCAAATCCACCCTGATGGGGATCATCGCCGGCGGTATTCAGCCGGACAACGGCCGCATCGTTCGCAATATGACGGTCTCGTGGCCTGTGGGGGATGGCGCAGCTATCAACCCGGGCTTGACCGGAGTCGTGAACTGCCGGTTCCTGGCGCGGCTCTACGGTCAGAATCCGGAAGAGGTGGTGCGCTTCGTCGCGGATTTCTCCGAGCTCGGCGAGTACATGGATTGGCCGGTGAAGACCTACTCCACGGGAATGCGCAGCCGGCTGGCCTTCGCCCTGTCGATGGCGATTGACTTCGACTGCACGTTGGTCGACGAGGGCATGGGCGCTGGGGACCAGTTCTTCCGAAGCAAGTCCGAACGGCTTATCAAGGAGCGAAAGAAGCGCTCCAGCTTCGTATTGGTCACACACAACCTGGGCGAGGTTCAGCGGCTGTGTGATCGTGTCTTGGTTCTGGGCGGTCCGGAGCCGGAGCTCTCGGACGATGTCAACGGACGCGTTGAGCGATACATCGCGGAAATGTCGGCCCAAAGAGACGGATTGAACGGGTAGCCGATGACAGATCCTGATCCCCGCGGGCTCGGCTTCGACCCAACGCACGGTCGTCGCGCGGCCAACAAGATCGTCCAAGAGGTGTCCTATCGCCTGAAGGCCACGTTCCAAAGCCGGCCGTTCGCGGCCTTCGTGGCGGCAGCGGTCTTGATCGTGGGTTTCTACTATTATGTGATCGCCGCGCCGATCTACGTCTCGCAGGCCAGCTTCTCGATCAGAGGGCGCGAGACGTCCTCCCCGGCCATGAACCTGTTGGGCGCGGTCAGCGGGCAGCCCACCAACTCCGCCCTCGAGATCGCCGAGGTGCAGGAGTACATCAAGTCCGACGACCTGCTCAAAAAGCTCGACGCACGCTTCAATCTGCGCAAGCATTATTCGGCCCCGCGGCTCGACCTGCTCAACCACATGTCCGGTGGCGCGCGGCGTGAGGACTTCGTCGGCTTCCATCGGCGCATGATCCGCGTGCACGTGGACCGCGACTCAAATCTGGTCCATCTGGAAGTTCGGTCCTTCGACGCCAAGGGGGCGCAGCAGATCGCCGTCGCGATCCTGTCGCTCACCGCCGATTACGTGAACGACGTCTCCAGCGTGGTCCGGCGCGACACCCTTCGTGCGTCCGAGCAGGAGCTGACGAAGGCCGAGGCGGCCGTGCGCGGCGCGCGCCTGGCGATGACCCGCAACCAGATCGACACCGGCATGCTCAGCCCGCTCACCACCGCGGCGGCCCGGTCCGGCAGCATCGAGGCGATGCGCCAGCAGATCGTTCAGGCCCAGGCCGAGATGGCTGGCATCAGGACCTACGCCGCGCCGAACTCGCCGCAGGTGCGCCAGTTCGAGGCCAAGATCAACGCGCTGCGCGCGCAGATCGCGGCGACCCAGCAGACGCTCACCAGCCCAAAAGAAGCGGACACCATGGCGCGGCGGCTCTACGAGTACGAGGGGCTGCTGGTGACCAGCGAGTATGCCGAAAAGCAGCTCGTGGCCGCCCTTGCGGGCTACGACAGCGCCCGGACCCTGGCCAATCAGCGCGAGCGGTTCGTGGTGCCCGTGACCCAGCCGAACTACCCTGACAAGGCGACTTTGCCCAATCGGACGCTGTCATTCTTGCAGACCATGGCGGTGCTGATCGCGGCATACGGCATCGGGGCGCTCGCGATCGCCGGCATCAAAGATCACCAGGGGATCTGACCTATGCGCCTAATTGGCTCGATCTGCGCCTTCTTGCTGCTCGCGGCGACTGGTGCGTCGGCGCAGACTCTGTCCGCCGCGCAGGTCCAGCAAGCGCTCGCGGCCAATCAGGCCAATCAGACCGCGACCGTCGCCGGCGCGGCGGCCGGGGGCGGGGCCAGCCTGACGGGCTCCGGCTCCCTGTTGACGCCGCAACTCACCGCTCCGTCCGGCCCGACGTTCGGGGCCGCGCCGGCCCTGCCCCAGGCGTCGCCGGCCATCGTCGTCGGTTCGGCCTCCAGCAGTGGCCGGCAGGTCAGCACCTTCATCACCGCCGCGGACGGCGTGCCCATGCCGGTGTACGGCACGGAGTTGTTCACCGGAGCCTACGCGGGAACCCGGCCCGGCGACCGCCAGGACTACACCATCCAGGTCGGCGACGTGGTCGCCATCAACCTCTACGGGGCGATCAACACCGGCTCGAACCAGCCGGTGGACGCCACGGGCAACGTCTTCCTGCCCGGCGTCGGGCCCGTGCAGCTTGCGGGCGTACGCGCCGGGGAGCTGCAGTCGGTCATCCAACGAGCCATCAGCAGCGTCTTCACCAACGCCGTAGGGATCTACGCCCAAGTGGCCCAAGCCGGGTCCATCGGCGTGTTCATCGCCGGCGACGTGCCGCGTCCGGGGCGCTACCTTGGCGGCGCGCGGGACAATGTTCTGTTCTTCCTGTCCCAGGCGGGCGGCATCGACCCGGCGCGGGGCAGCTTCCGCAACATCCAGGTGCGCAGGGGCGGCCAAGCGATCGCCACCTACGACCTCTACGATTTCCTGCTGAAGGGCGAGGTCCAGCCCATGCTGTTCGCCGACGGGGACATCATCCTCGTCCAGCCGCGCGGGGCGATGGTCGGGGTCACCGGTCTAGCCCGCAACGCCTTCGCCTTCGAGGCGCCGGCCGGCGCCGGCAGCATGACAGGCGCGGACCTTCTGCCGTTCGCCAGAGTGGAGCCCACGGTCAGCAACGCCGCCTTGTCGGGCTTTCGCAACGGCGAGCCCCGTTCCGCCTACTTCTCCCTGCCGGACTTCGAGCGCGTCGTGCTGCGCGATGGCGACCACGTGGACTTCCGCTCCGACGCCTTCAACAACTCGGTGGCCGTGTCGATCAGCGGCGAGATCAAGGGGCCTTCGGTCTATGTGATGCCGCGCGGCGCCACGCTGAAGGAACTGCTCGCGAAGATTCCGCTCGAAGGCACGGACATCGACGAGAAGTACGTGCACGTACGGCGCGCCTCCGTCGCCGCCGAGCAGAAGCGGGCCATCGACGACGCCCTGTACAACCTGCAAAAGCAGGTGCTGACGTCCGCGCCCTCGACCAACGAGGCCGCCGCCCTGGCCACCGCCCAGGCCACCCTGATCAACCAGTTCGTGGCCGCCGCCAAGCAGGTGCAGCCCGACGGCAACATCGCCGTTTACAACAACGGCGAGCTCCAGAATTTGCGGCTGGAGAACGGCGACATCGTGGTGCTGCCAAACCGCACCGACGTGATCATCGTCGCCGGCGAGGTGCTCAATCCGGGCGGCCTGGCCTACACCAAGGGCAAGAAGTTGAACGACTACATCGACCGCGCTGGCGGATTCGCCGCCCACGCCAACAAGGGTAAGTTCGTCCTGCGGCACCGCGACGGGAGCGGCGGGGTCGCGCGCGGAAGCGACAGGCCGGCGCCGGGAGACGAGATCGTGGTGCTGCCTAAGGTCAGCTCTGGCTACTTCCAGCTCGCCAAGGACATCTCCCAGCTGCTGTTCCAGATCGCCGTCACCGCGGGCACGGTCAACAACCTCGGGCTCTGACCTGACTTTGACGTAGCGGCGGGCCGCCGGTCAGCGCCAGGGCGCCCAGACCCGCGCCATCCGGACCAGGGCGAAGCTCTCGTCCTCGAGGCTGAGGTTCGGGTTGTAGAAGGGGTCCGCGTCGAGCCGTTCGCCCCAGCGCGCGCGCATCCGCTCGGCCTCCTCGGCCAGGCGGCGCGCCGCGGGACCGGCGGCGTCCGAGCCGCGCGTGGCGGACTCCAGATGCATCAGGCGCGCATGCGGCGTCCAAAGATTGCGCCAGCCCCGTTCGGCGAGCTTCAGGCACAGGTCCACGTCGTTGAAGGCTACGGGGAAGGCCGCCTCGTCGAAGCCGCCCACGGCCTCGAACTTCTCGCGCGCCACCACCATGCAGGCGGCGGTCACGGCGCTGACCTGGCGGGTGACCATCAGCCGCCCCTGGGGCCCAGGCGAGTCCCCCGGCGCGCCGCGCAGCTCGTGCCCGGCGACACGGTGCGGGCCAAGCCCCAGCACGATGCCGCCGTGCTGCAGCCGCCCGTCCGGATAGAACAGCTTGGCGCCCGCCGCCCCGACGTCGGGCTGGACGGCCAGGGCCGCCAGGGTCTTCAGCCACCCCGGCTCGACCACCAGCACGTCGTCGTTGACGAAGGCCAGCAGCCGCGCCGTCGCGCCTTTGGCCGCCGCGTTGTTGAGGGCGGAGAAGTTGAACGGCCCCTCGATCCGCAGCACGTCCACGCGCGGATCGCCGGCGAGGCGCTCCAGCAGGGCGAGGGCCTCCGGCGTGGTCGAGCCATTGTCTACGATCCGCAGCCTGAGGCCGGGGTAATCGGTGTGCTCCAAGAGGCCGGTCGCGCAGGCCCTCATCAGGCCCGGCCGATCGCGGCTCGGCACTATGGCCAGCACCTCCGGCCGCGGCTCCGGCAGGGCGCGCGTCACCACCGCCCGTCCGCCGGCGTCCAGCCGGACCGAGGCCGCTTCGCCGGCCCGGGACAGGGCTTCGCTCACGACCTTCAGCCGGGCCGCCTCCACCTCCGGCCGGCGGCTCTGCGACAGGCTGGCGCCGCCCGGATAGCTGCGCCAGTGGTAGAGCACATGGGGGATGTGGACGATCCCGCCCTCCCCCGCCCGCTCGGCGACGCGCAGGACGAAGTCGTGATCCTGGGCGCCCTCGATCCCCGGGCGCAGGCCCTCCAGCCGCAGCGCCAAGTTCCGTCGCACGGCGAAGGCGTGGTTGACGTAGTTCTGGGCCATCAGACGCTCGCGGTCGAAGTCCGGCTTGAACTGGGGGGCGGAGCGGCGGCCCTGCCCGTCGATCCGATCCTCGTCCGAATAGGCGGCGACAACCTCCGGCCGGCCGAGGATGGCCGCCGCGATCATCGCCAGGGCGTGGGGCGCCAGAACGTCGTCGTGGTCCAGGAAGACGACCAGATCCCCCTCGGAAAGCCTCAGGGCGGCGTTGGTGGCGGCGGCCACGCCCCGCGCCGTCTCGTGGCGGACCAGGCGCACGCGCGGGTCGCCCGCCGCTTCGCGAAGGATCTGGCGGACCTCCAGGGACGTCGAGCCATCGTCGGCGATGCACAGCAGCCAGCGGTCATGGATCTGGGCGCGCACGGACGCGATCGCCGCGCGCAGATGATCTGGGCGGGGATCGTACACCGGCATGATCACGCTGATGGTCGCCATGACGTGGCGTTTGGCGAGCCAGGCGCGGATCTTGTTGGCGTCGCCAGGGCCTGGCTCGTGAGTGGCGATGAAGGCGCGATAGGCGGCGGCGCCCGGCTCGGCGGCGCGCCGCTCGGTTGGCGGCCACACCGTCCGCAGCGCCTCGCCGAGGCTGGCGCCCCCGGCGCGCAGCCGCCGCATCCAGGCCGCGCGGCCGAGGGGACGGGCGGTCAACCAGTCTGGCGGCCCGTCGGGGCCCTCCACGCCATAGACTTCCACGAAGGTGGGCCGGCCGGCCAGGGCCAGCACCCCCGGCGCTCCGGCGCCCGCCTCGCAGGCGCCGCGCAGGGCGCCGGCCTGGTCGAAGGCGCAGACCACCGCGCGGCCCGACGGGACCTCGATCAACACCCGCTCGGGCCAGAGCGTGGGGGCGCGGCCTCGGCGGTCCCGCACCACGTAGCGGCTGGAGGCTTCCCCTTCCCGCCTCGCCAGGCCCGCACCGCCGGCGCGCCAGGACCAGGCCGCCAGGGCGCCCTTCAGGTCGACCAGGTCCTCAAGGCGGGTGACGGCCTCGAGCAGTCCCACGCCGAGCGCCCGCGCCGCCGGCCAGGGCAGATCGTCCATGAAGGCCGCCGGATCGCGCCGCCACTTGCGCAGGCGCGAGCGGAGCCGGGCCTCCCGGCGGGACGGCGCGCTCATCCGGCGGGCCGCGCCAGAAGGGTTGGCCGGGCGCGGCGCAGGGCCAGGAGCCGCTTGCGCGCGCCCAGCGCCAGGGCGATGCGCCTGTCCGGCTCAGCCAACAGGGCCGCTATCACCGCGACCCAGGCGTCCACCTCCATGGGCAGCAGCAGCCCGTCGCGGCCATCGCGAACGAAGCCGGGATAGGGTCCGTAGTCCGCATAGACGCCCGCGGCGCCCAGCCGGGCGGCGTCGAACGCCTTCACCGGCGCGCGCGCGGCGTTGACGGTCGAAGCCATCAGGGGCGCGAGGCTGATCGCGGCCTGGGCGCCCGTCTGGCGCTTCAGATAGTCCGGCCAGGCGAGTTGGGGCGTGACGCTGACGCCCGGCAAGCCCACGGCCGCGCGCGCCAGAGCCGAGTCTCCGGTGATCTCGAACTGGGTCTCCACGCCCGCCGCCGCCAGCCGACGTGCAACCTCCAGCACGAACCGGCGCTCGGGCCGATGGGCGTCGGTGCCGTGATAGACCACCTTGCGGCAGGCGGCAGGCGCCGGGGCGGGCGGATCGGCCTCGGGCAGGGGCTCCAGCACCGTCGCCCGCGCCTCCGGATAGCGTTCGGCCAGGGCCCAAGTAGACACCCAGACCTCGCTCGCCAGGGCGCCGATGCGGTCAACGTGGGCGCCGTAGTGCAAGGCCGTCTTACCCCGCGCCGCCTGGGGCAAGCCGGCGTCGCGCATCACCGCCGGAAGGTCGTCGTCCATGAAGAAGGCCACGCGAGACAGCCGCCGGCGCACGGCCTCCAGCGCCTCCAGCCACGGCCCGGAAGCATAGCGGCAGATGACCACGAGCAGAGCCTTCGGCCCGCCCGCGCCCAGGGCCGCGCAGGCCGAGGGCGCATCGTCCAAATCCGCGATCCACCAGGGCAGGCCGGACGCCTCCAGCCGGGGCCGGAGATAGTAGTCGACCGACGCGTTTTCGCCGCGTTGGAGAACCAGGATGCCATCATGGTCGCGACGGGCATAGTTCGCCCGGGGATTAACCATATGAGGCGCCGTGAGCGCCAGGCGGAGGGTCCTTCGCCCAAGCTCTCGCGCCTTGCGCATGCCCGCCGAAAGGCCCAATGGTGGCATATCTCTTCGAATCGGATGCGATGCGGTCGTGGGTCAGTCCCCGACGCTCGACGGTTCGGATAGCACACATGCTTGCCCGAGCCAGCCCCGCCATCCCTTCGCCCGCCCCAGTCACCCAACGCCCCCTACGCCTCGCCGTGCGCTCGATCGGCGTTGGGTTGAAGGCGCGCCGGCTGGAGCGCTTCCTTCAAGGACGCTATCGCCTCGACTTCCTGCCACCGGGGGCGCCTGTGGGCCGGGGGTTCGACGGCCTGGCCGGCTGGGGCCTGAAGGGCTCCGCGCCCGGCGAGGCGCGCCGGCTCGGCCTGTCGTACCTGGCGCTGGAAGACGGCTTTCTCAGCACCGCGGGCCTCGGCGGGCGTAACGACCCGGCGCTCAGCCTGACGGCGGATATCGAAGGCGCGCACTACGACGCCTCGCGCCCCTCGCAGATCGAGCGGATGATCGCCGAGGGCGCGGTCCTCCTGCCCGAAGCGGAGGCCGAGGAGGCCCGCGCCCTGATGGCGCTGATGCGCGAGGCCAACCTCGGCAAGTACAACGGCGCGGCCGACGTCGATCCCGACGATCCGGTGTTCGAGGGCGGCCCGCCGGTGATCGTGGTCGACCAGATCCGCGGCGACCGGTCGATCAAGTGCGGCGGCTGCGGGCCGGACACCTTCGCCGCCATGCTGGACGCGGCCGTGACCGAAAACCCCGGCGCCAAGGTGATCGCCAGGGTTCATCCCGTGGAGGGCCGCCGGGGCCGGCGCGGTCACCTGCGGAGCCTCGCGGCGGAACGGGGCCTCGCGGTTTTCGACCGGGACGTGAGCTGGGTGTCCTTGGCCAAGCGCGCCCGGCGCGTCTACGTGGCGACCAGCCTTGCGGGGCTGGAGGCGCTGATCGCGGGAACGGACGTCACCTGCTTTGGCCTGCCGATCTACGCCGGCTGGGGGCTTACCGATGACCGCCTGGCCGACGACATGGCCACCCCCCGGCGCACGGCCCGCCCGTCGCTGGAGGCGCTGATCGCCGCCATCTACCTGCGCTATACCCGCTATCTCAGCCCGCTGGACGGAGAGCCCTGCTCGGGCCTGGAGATCGCGCGCCTGCTGGCCGCGCGCCGCCGCCGCGACAGGGAAAGCGAGGGCGTCACCCACCTTCTGGGCGTGCATCGTTGGAAGGACTTCCACGTGGAGCCCTTCGTGAAGGGCCGTCGCTCGCGCGTCACCTACACCATGAAGCCCAAGACGGCGCTGAAACGCCAGCGCCAGCAGGGCGGCCGCATCGTGCTGTGGGCCTCGCGCGAGCCCAAGAATTTCGCCAAGCGCTGCGCCGCGCAGGGCGCGCCGCTGGTGCGCATGGAGGACGGATTCCTGAGGTCGGTGGGACTGGGCGCGAACCTGGAGCCACCCTCCTCGCTCGTGCTGGACAGCCGCGGGGTCTATTACGACCCGAGCCGGGCGAGCGACCTCGAGCACATCTTCAACACGACGGAGTTCGACGATGCTCTGCTGCGCCAAGCCGCCGAGCTCCGCCAGCTGATCACCTCGTCGCGTCTATCGAAATACAACGTCGGCGCCGCCGAGGTCCCGATCCGCGCTCTGGAGGCGGGCGGGCGCCGGCGGGTGCTCGTGCCTGGCCAGGTGGAGAACGACGCCTCGGTCGTCCGCGGCGGCGGCGCGGTTCGCACCAATCTGGAGCTGCTGGAGGCGGTCCGGGCGGCGAGGCCGGACGCCTTCATCGTCTACAAACCCCATCCGGACGTCGAAGCGGGCCTTCGCCCGGGCGCGGCGGCCCCCGAAGACCTGGACCGCCTGGCCGATCAGGTCGCCGCCAACGCCTCTATCGCCCACCTTTTGGACCAGGTGGACGAGGTCCACACTCTGACCTCCCTGGCCGGATTCGAGGCCCTGCTGAAGGGCCTGCAGGTGTACACCTATGGGTTGCCCTTCTATGCGGGGTGGGGACTCACCTTCGATCGCGAGCGCTGCGCGCGTCGAACGCGCCGCCTGGGACTGGATCAGCTGGTCGCCGGAGCGCTCATTCTCTATCCACGTTATGTCTTCCGTGGGTCAAACTGGCCCTGTGAAGCGTCGGACGTTGCTCGTTTTCTAGCCTTTTCGCTTCTCCGAACGGACCGTGAGGGTCTATTACGTCAGAACCGGATTCAACCACTCCTAAGGCATTGGATCGGGCGGGAAGGGGAAACGAGCGGGGGCCGCTTTAGGGCGGCGGGGTTGGACGGCTTGGCCGCGCGGGCGAAATAGGCTTGGCGTGTCTAGACGCGGACGTGCATGTTGGGTTGAGGGGTTTCGATCATGACTGCGGCGTTCCACGGAGTCGCTAGCGAGCAGGACTTCGAAAGTCCGGTCCGGGCACGCCGCGCCCGGACCTATCGAAGTCCACGGCGCGTCGCCGCCGCTCCCGCCGAGCGCCACTTCCTGTTCCTACGCGGACCGTTCGGAAGCTTCTTCTCCCAGATCGCCGAGCGGCTGATGGCGGGCGGGTTCAAGGTCAGCAAGGTGATATTCGACGGCGGCGACCTGTCCGACTGGGGTCACTTCCGCCCGCATGTGAGCTATCGCGATGCCGAATCCAACTGGCCGGACTGGATCGACAGCTTCCTGACCGAGCGCAAGGTCACGGACCTGGTGGTGTTCAACGACTGCATCGAGGTTCACATGACCGCCATCGCCGCGGCCAAGCGGCGCGGCCTGAAGGTGCACGTCTTCGAAGAGGGCTACTTCCGGCCCAAGTGGATCACCCTGGAGTCCGAAGGGGTGAACGCCTATTCGCCCTGCCCCCGCGACCCGGAATATTACCGCCGCAATGGCGAGCCGCTGATGTCGATGCAGGTGGGCGACCAGGACGTGGGCAAGCCGACCAGTTGGCTGATCCTGCGCGCCATCGGCCACTACATGCACAAGGTCCTGCTCGCGCCGGCCTTTCCCAAGCGGCGCAATCCCTTCGCCCTGCCGGTCTTCGACCAGATCGTCGGCTCGATCCTGCGCTACGCCAAGAACCAGGCATGCAAGAAGGCCGTGGCGCGGCGGGCGGCGCGACTGACCACCTCTCCCCGCCCCTACTTCCTGGCCTTGATGCAGCGGGCCGGAGACAGCCAGCTGTGGCGGCACTCCAACTACTCCAATGAAAGCTTCGCGGCCGAGGTGATCGAGGACTTCGCCCGCCACGCGGACGAGGACGCGCGGCTGGTTTTCAAGCTGCATCCGCTCGATCCCGGGTTGGTGGACTACAGGAGCATGGTCAAGGAGCTGGCCGCTCAGCATGACGTGAGCCACCGCGTGGTGTTCCTGGACGGCGGCAATCTGAACATGTTGGCGCGCCGGGCGCGCGGCGCGGTGACGATCAACTCCACGGCCGGCCTAGCCACGATCGGATTCGGCTGCCCGACCAAGGTGATGGGCCGGGCGGTCTATGACATCGAGGGGCTGACCGACCGCACGCCCTTGAGCCGCTTCTGGAACGCGCCCCAGCCGCCGGACCACGACCTGTTCCTGCGCTTTCGCCACGTGATGATGGAACGCACACAGATCAACGGCGCCTTCTATCCGCCCCGGGGCCTTAAGATGGCCGCCGACGCCGCCGCCGAGCGGCTGGCCGCGTCCGTCTGACCCTCTCCGCAGGCTTGCGCCGGCCGCTTCGGTCGGTTAGCCGCGACGACGCGGTCGTCCTTAGCCTATGGAATAGGCATGTCTGTCGAGCCTGAAGGCGGCGAGAGCGCGTCGGCGGTCCCGGGGACCCGTCCGTCTCCGCTCGTCCGCGCGAATCCCTGGCGAAAGGTCCGGGCCGGCAGGGTCGCCTTCCTGGTGGACAGCGCCGCCTATTTCGCCGCCGCCAAGTTCGCCATCAGCCGCGCCCGCCGCCAAGTGCTGCTTCTGGGCTGGGGGTTCGATCCCCGCACCCGCCTGACCCCGCGCGCCGAGGACGCCGGCGAGATCGGCACCCTGCTGCGCTGGCTGGCGACGCGCCGGCCGGAGCTGGACGTGCGGGTGCTAATCTGGAAGTCGGCCCTGCCGATCAGCGCCTCGCAGCACTTCTTTCCGCACCGGGCGCGCCGCTGGTTCCGCGCCTCGTCCGTGCGCTTCCGCCTGGACGCCAGCGTCCCCTATGGGGCCTGCCACCATCAGAAGGTGCTGGTCGTCGACGACGCGGTGGCGTTCTGCGGCGGCGCGGACTTCGGCGTTGACCGCTGGGACACGCCGGCGCACCTGGACGACGAACCCGGCAGGGCCAACCCCGGCGGGGGTCGCCATCCGCCCCGTCACGAGGTGATGATGATGATGGACGGGCCCGCGGCGCAGGCGCTCGGCGATCTGGCGCGGACGCGCTGGACCCGCGCTGACGGCCAGACCCCCGCCCCGTCGGCGCAGGACGCCGGGCCTGACCTGAGGTCCAGTCTCTGGCCAGAGGGCCTCGACGCGGATCTGCACGACGTCGAGGTCGCCATCGCCCGCACCGAGCCGGCCTGGCGCGGCCGCGCGGAGATCCGCGAGGTCGAGGCTCTGCATCTGGAGTCGATCCGCCAGGCCCGGCGGTCCATCTATCTGGAGAACCAGTACTTCGCCTCGCCGGTGGTGGCCGAGGCCCTGGCCGCGCGTCTCGCCGAGCCGGACGGGCCGGACGTGGCGTTGATCTCCAGCCTGCACAGCCCGAGCTACTTCGACCGGCTGACCATGGACAGAGCCCGCAGCGACCTGATCGCCCGCCTGCGGGCGGCCGACGTGTACGGACGGTTCCGCGCCTACTGCCCGCTCACCGCGGGCGGACGGCCGATCGTGGTGCATTCCAAGGTGGCGGTGATCGACGAGCGGATCGCGCGGGTGGGCTCGGGCAATCTGAACAACCGCTCCGGCGGCTTCGACACGGAGTGCGATGTCGCTGTGGAGACCCGATCCTCCCGCGAAGAAGCGGCCGTTTCCGGCTTTCGCGCGCGGCTGGTCGGCCACTTCGCCGGGGTCGAGGCCGACAAGGCGCAGGCTTTCATAGCCGAACGCGGCCTCGCCAAGGGCATGGACGCCCTGGCGGCGGCTGGCGGCGGTCGGCTCTCGCCGCTGCGGGCCACGGAGATGGGGCCAGTGGCGCGGCTGATCGCCACCTATCACCTTGGCGACCCGTGCGATCCGGCCGACTCCTGGCGGCCGGGGCGGCGCCGACGGCGGCTTAGGGCTCAGATGTCGCTGCTGCTGGCGGCGCCCTCAGGGGCCGCCGGCGATCCGGAAGTCGACCGCTAGGGGCAGATGGTCCGAGGCGACCCGCGCCAAGGCGCCGCCGATCACGTGCACGCCCGTCACCTCGACCGCGCTGCTGACGAACACGTGGTCGATGCGCAACATGGGCATATTGGCCGGGAAGGTGGGCCGCCGCCGGCGCTGGCCGGCCTGGGCGTCGCGGAGGCGCGCGGCGATGCGCCGGAAGGCGGCATGGCGGGGGGTGGCGTTGAAGTCGCCGAGCAGGATCGCCGGATCGCTGCAGTCCTCGCGCGCCATCCAGTCGGGGCCGACCAGGGCCGCCGCCTGCGCCCTCTGCTCGTGCGGCACCAGGCCCAGATGGGTGTTGACCACCTCAAGCTCCACGCCGCCCAGGTCGATGCGGACCCACAGGGCGCCGCGTGGCTCCAGCCGCCGCACCGCCTTGGAGCCCGGCAGACGCGCGGCCTTGATCAGCCGCATGGGCAAGGCCGTGAAAACCGCGTCGCCGTAGCGTTCCTCCGCCACGTGCAGGGCGGCGTGGAAGTGATGCTTCATGCCGACCAGCTCGGCGATGGCGTGGGCCTGGTCCACGTGGCCGGTGCGGGCGCGGCCGACGTCCAGCTCCTGCAGGGCGACAATGTCGGGCCGGGCGTCGGCGATCACCGCGGCGATCCGCTCCACGTCGAGCTTGCCGTCCATGCCCAGGCAGCGGTGGACGTTGTAGGTCATGATGCGCGGCATCGGCCAAGGCATAGACCCTCGGCGCGCGCCAGCGAAGCCCCGCCGGACGCCTGGCCGCCCGATCAGCCCCGGCTGCGGAACGGATCGGCGGGAAACACGCCCAGGATCTCGAAATGGTCCGAGAAGAAGCGCAACTCGTCGAAGGCCATGGCCAGCGCTCGATCCTCCGGCCGGCCCTCCGCCTCCGAATAGAACATGGTGGCCGAGAAACTGCCGCCCTCCATGTAGCTTTCCAGCTTGGTCATGTTGACGCCGTTGGTGGCGAACCCTCCCAGGGCCTTGTAGAGCGCGGCCGGAATGTTCCTTACCCGGAAGACGAAGGCGGTCAGGCACGCCTCGGTGAAGGCCGGGCGCGGAGGATTGGCGTCCCCCGTCATGACCAGGAAGCGCGTGGTGTTGTGGCGTTCGTCTTCGACATCGCGCATGAGGATGTCGAGGCCGTAGATCTCCGCCGCCAGGGCGGGGGCGATGGCCGCCTGGGCCGGGTCTGGCTGCTCGGCCAGCATCCGCGCGGCGCCGGCGGTGTCGTAGACCGAGCGCGGCTCCAGCCCCAGCTTGCGGATCACCTTGCGGCACTGGGCCAGGGCCATGGGGTGGCTGATCACTGTCCTCAGGCCCTCAAGCCATGCGCCCTTGTTGGCCATGAGCTGATGACTGATCGGCATGAACCGCTCGCCGATGATCTTCAGGCCGGAGCTGGGCAAGAGGTGGTGCACGTCCGAGACCCGTCCGGCCACGGAGTTCTCCACCGGCACCAGGGCCAGGGCGCAGTCGCCGGACTTCACCGCCTCGAAGGCGTCCTCGAAGGTGGCGCAGGGCAGAGGCTCGCTGCCCGGAAAGAAGGTCCGGCAGGCTTCGTGGCTGTTGGCCCCCAGCTCGCCCTGGAAGGCGATCTTCGGCTTGTCGGTCATGCTGACAGCTCCGCCGCGGCGCGCGCCGCATCCAGGTCGGCGGGGGTATCCACCGAAATCGGCGCTTTGTCAGCCACGGCCGCCCAGATGGACAAGCCGAGCTCCAGCGCGCGCAGCTGCTCCA
>Ga0299912_10000910_pt1 | contig 24035 bp, 33 predicted proteins | sample RVTome_2_FD_207667 | JGI IMG/M metagenome (GOLD analysis project Ga0299912, IMG submission 207667) | Soil microbial communities from uranium-contaminated site in the Upper Colorado River Basin, Wyoming, United States - RVT95D214 (version 2) ... | reverse complement strand
ATCACCTGTGCAGAATAGTACATGGAATAATACCGTAATAGCGAGGTTATTATGACAAAAGATGATTTAAGAAAAGATTTTGAAAAAGAAACTGGTTTAAATTGGATAAACAGTCAGGAAGAACCAGACATTGATTATGTAGAATGGCTTGAAAATAAAATAATAGACATGGATAATAATATTGATATTTTATTGAATAAATTAAATTGACAAAAGTTAATAAAAGATTTATATGAATTAAGATTAATTTTTGAAAAAGAAAAGTTGTTATGAGGAAAAAGAATGATATGAAAAATTTTAAGTCAGGGAAAAATAAAAACAGAAAACCTGTAGTTATATATGTGAGCAAGAGAAACATAGATTTTAAAAAAGAAAAAATAAGAGAAATCAGAATTGCTTCTTTTAATAGTAAGTTTATTGATAAAATAATGGCAAATTATGTAATTTCTAAAAAACAGAATGTATCGGATTTGTTATTTAAATTAGAAAAAAAGTATAAAAAGAAACCCTTAAATATATTATTTTTATATGGTACATATAATTTTTAATAATATTTCTTGATTTATTTGTAAAACGAGTATATCTTTTATAATCAGTGTTATATGATCAATAGCATAAAACATAAAAAATGTTTGACATAATGTAAAAATAGATATATAATATAATTACAGAGTGCAGTTAACTTAACGTTAACTATAATAATGATCGGGCGATATGCCCGATTTTTAAGGAATGTATGATATATTTAAAAATGCTTGCAAGTATCTTTTTAACAGTTGTCTTTACAGTAACACAAATACAGCGAATTATTAAACATTATAAAATTACAAAAAACATATTAGATATATTAAGTGGAATAGTAACTTTAATAATAATGTTAGAGTTGTTGAGTTTGGCTGGGGTTTTTAAAGTATTTATAGAATATTTAGGTAGATAAAAAAGTGTTAACTTAATGTTAACTAATTCGATTATGAAACGATTATGAGAAACGATATATATAAAGATGGAAAACAATTTAGTAAAGATTATCAGCCGCCTAATGAGAATAAAAGAGTACCAAAAATAAAAACCAGGATAAAAAATATAATCAATCAGCACTGGGATATTTTTGAAGGGATGATAAAAGATAAAAATACTGCTGCATGGAAAATGGCAATTGATGAAATATCAGAAAAGACAAGTAAAATTGATATAACATCAAAAGGTGAAAGTTTAAAAAATATGCCTGAAAACGAAATAGATGATTTGATAAGCGAGAAAATAAAATTATTATATGCAGACAAACCAAAAGAAAGTTAAACAAGAGCTTTTAAAATTACTTATACTGAAAGAACGTCTTTTAATGCCTAATAAAATGAAAGTGTTAAGCAATGATGTTCATTTTGTATTTATATGGGGTGGTCGATGGGGTGGCAAGTCAATAAGTATATGTAAATGGCTTTTAAATGAAGCTAATAATAAGAAAAAAAGAATACTTTGTACAAGGGAGATACAAAATAGCATAGTAGAATCGGTATATGCCGATCTGACAGGGTTAATTTATAATCTGGATTATACTAATTTTAATATAACTGACAAAGATATAATAAATCAAAAAACAAAAAGTCAATTTATATTTAGGGGTTTACAACAGCAAGGTAAGAAGCAGACTATTAAAAGTATGTCTGATATTGATATATGCTGGATTGAAGAGGCTCAAACAGTATCTAAAGATAGTTTGGATATACTTATACCGACAATAAGGAAACCGGGTAGTAAACTAATATTTAGTTATAATAAACTTTTTCCGGATGATCCTATTGAGTTATTAAGACAGTCAATACCAGAAAACGAGAAAATAGAGATAAATATAAATTGTTTTGATAACCCTTTCTTGTCAAATGAAGCGTTAAAAGATATTGCAAGACTAAAAGATCAATATGACAGAGGAGAGAATCAGGATTATTTACACATAGTTTTGGGTGAGCCTTTAGGTTTTAGTCCTTATACGGTACTTTCATTAAGAGAAGTACAAGACTCTATAGAGCGTCAAATTAACGATGACGGTCAAATTGTAGTGGGTATTGACCTTGCCAGAATGGGGGGTGACAAGATAATTTTTATTAAGCGTAAAGGTTTAAAAATGATTGACTATAAAATGTATCCGGTTATTAAGGGAGACGAGTTATTAAGAGAAATAGCGACCTTTATAAATAATGATGTAAATGTAAAAATTAACATAGATGAGACAGGCATAGCAGGCGGATATATAAAAGACTTTTTACAGTCAAAGGGGTTTAAAAAAGCTACTTCGGTTAATTTTGGGCAATCAGCCAAAGAATCGGATAAATATAATAATGCTATAAGTGAAATGTGGTTTGAGTTTAAAAAGAAGATTGGAGATATACAACTCATGAATATTCCAGAACTTAAAAGCCAGCTTATTACAAGAGAATATAAATATGACAGCAAAGAGCGTAAATGTATAGAGCCAAAAGAGAATTATAAAAAAAGAGGTTATAAAAGTCCGGATTTTGCAGACGCATTATTACTTTGTTATTATGAAAATGATGCAGAGAATACATTTTTTAATTTAGGACAGCGATATTAAAAATGTTAAAATAAAACTTGACATATATTACTTAATATATTATAAGTAGTTTAGAGAGTACAAAATATGATTTTAAAAATATCTGGTTATGATGTTTTAATAGATGATGAAGATTATGATTTAATTAAAAATTACAACTGGTATATTATAAGAGATAATTGGAATAATTATGTAAAAGGATATAAAAAAAATGATAATTCTAAAAAACTTTATATTATGCATAGAATAATTTTAAATAAAGCGGCGATAGAAAATTTTAGAGATTTTGCTTATTTAAATAAATAAAAGTAGTCTTTGGGGAGGCTTACTTCATGAATTTTCCATTAAAAATTATTTCAAATAAAAAGTATAAAACACAATTACAAAATCAATTTCTTGAAGGTCAAAAAGACATACTTCAAACGCCCTTTTTAAGTTCTAATGAAGCAGGATATTATAACAATTACATTACATATGATGACCAGGTTAATGAATTGTATTTAATGTATTACGGAAAATCTACTTTAGGCAGTGAAACTACAGGGACCGCCATTGATTTAAGAACAGTGCTTATATCGGGCGAGGGCGTATCAGTAATAGCAAAAAGGAAAAGTACTCTTAAATGGATTAATGAGTTTTTAAAAACATCAAAATTAAACTCAACAAAATTATTACAATTAGTAACACATGGGGAGCTCGAAGGTCGACAATTAATAGCTATTGAGCCGAACAGAGAAAAAGAAACTTTTAATTTACGACAGATTCTTTATAAAGATTATAAATACCTTATTAAAACAGACGATAAGGATAAGCAAAAGATTATTAAAATAACAGTTCAAAATAAAGATGGAACGGAGTCTGCTCTTCCTATAGGGAAGCTTATATATGTAAAACTCGGCGGTAGCATAGAGGATTTTAATAATACACCTTCTAAAACAGCAAGTGTAATACAGAATATTAAAAATCTTGATAGGGCATTATATGATTTAAGGCAATCTAATCATCATTTTGGTTTTCCAACACCTGCTTTTGAATGTCCGGATAATGAAAGTGTTAAACAGACTTTTAACATGGTCGAAAAAACTAAATGGCAGGTTGGAAGTACTATTTGTAGCACAGGAAAGCTATATTATCCGCAACCACCCGCAAGTTATCAGGTTCTTGAAAGTGAAATAGCATTGAATATAAAAGTGATATCAAGTAGAATAGGAATACCTGTTCATTGGTTGGGATGGACAGACTTAATGTCAAACAGGGCAGTAAGTCACGATCTTAATGAACTTATACAAGCAGGAACTAAAGCAGAGCGATTAATTTGGGCTGAGTCGATTAAAGAAATTATACTAAAAGCAATGCAATTATCTATTGATGAGGGATTTGGTAATGCTCCGAAATCTTTTGATGAAGATTTTGAAGTTGAACTGCCCTATATAAGTCTTGAATATATAGATAGACTAAATACAACATGGCTTCCATTACAAATGCAAGGTGCCATTGCAATGAGCCAGTTTAGAAACAAGATACCTGGAATAAACCCTCAGGAGACAGAAGAACTTGTACAAGCGGAAAAAAAACAAGCCATTGATGAAAATAGAGAGATGATCGAGGATAATCCAGAAGAAAATCAAGAAGAAAATGATAATGAATATAAAGAAAATGAAAATATAAAGGGTAAAAATAATGGAAAGATTTAAAGAATCTATTTTATTACAAGCCAGAATACAGAATTTTTCAGAAAGTGAAGTTTTACATTGGATTCAACCTAATGTGTTACATGAAATATTACAAAAAGATCATCATCCATTTTTTCAGGCATATTCAATCGCTCATGAAGGAATCAGTCATTCAAAACTTTTGGGTATCGGCGGTAAAATAATAGAATGGTCAAAAGATGCGATTAAGTCCATAGGGAAAGTAATAAAAAATGGCATTAAATGTTTTCATGGACACAATAGAGACAATTCGATAACCGGACGTAAAGAATTAGGAGAGATTGTAGGTCATGTAGAAAAAGAAATAGATGGTAAGTTAAATAGTATAGCTATTATATACCACCCTGAAAACGTAAAACAAGAAGTAAAAGAGTTTGATATATGCAGTCAGGAAAGCGACTGGAATTTTGAGGAAAAAGACGGTAAATTATATGCAGTCGACTGTGAGGATATTACAGCGATTGCTTTTGATAATAGTCAAAACAATAAACCAGCTTTTGAGGGCGCAAAACGCCTGGCAATGGTACAATGTTTTGAAGAAGAAAAAAAAGAGGTGAAACCTATGACATTTGAAGATGTAAAAAAAAGCAAAGCAGAATTAAATGTTTTTGCCAGCCAACTTTATTCTTTTGATGAAATCAAAAAGGATAGAGAATTTGCTAAAATATTTGAAAAGTATGAGGCAGATATTAAAATAGCAAACGATGAGAAGTCAGCAAAAGAAAAAGAGATTGAGCGATTAAAGGGGATTGAAAAAGAAAACCTTAAACTTACTCAAAAAAATAGACTTGAATCTATATTGAAAAAAGATAGTATTAATCTAACGGATGAAGAGAAATTATTTGTTTTTGCAGATGAAAGCATAAACAGAAATAACGATCCGTCAGATGATGGATTAAAAATTTTTTTGCAATTAAGGCGTGATGACTATAAATTGTATCAAAAGATTAATTCGAAGGATGAGAATATAGATTTGAGTAATGTTGAAAAGAAAACAGAAAAAATTGATTATGGCGATCCAAAAAATAACGATATGATATAGGAGGTTATTATGGGTATTAGGAATATGGATAATGACTACAATTTTTTAATATGGACATTTGATACGGATGCTTCCGACTGGGTAGCTCCTGTTAAATTAGCCGGTGAAAATAACGTAGTATTAGTTAACGATATTTATTGCTGTTCGGTAAAATCATGGGAAACAAAAGATGTTTCGCTTTGCATGATGACTGATACCAAACAAGCAATTGCCGACAAAGCAACCGGCACAGGAACTGAAATTTTAGCAGGTGAATTAGTATATCTTATTTCAGCTACAGGATTTGTAACAAATGTAGCAGCAGGCAATGTTCTAATTGGACATTGTATAAGAGATGCGGCAGATAGTGACGCCACAGTCGATATTGACTATGACGGCAGAATCTGGAACTTATAAGGGGGTAGAATATGAATATTGAAAAATTTTGTCAAGGATTGTTAGACGTAATTGATCTGCCAGTTAATCACCCGAAAAGAATAGAAGCAGCTACAAAGGCTAAATTTGCAATTCAGAATTTTTTTGAAAAAGAACCGATAAATTTTAAAGCAAAAATGCAGGCTCAGGATTCAGTAGGGGCTTCAACGAATTTAGCTAGGGTAGCGACAGATTCATATAATTTTATCATGGATAAGGTTGAATATGACAATGCATGGGAAATGGCATTTAAAAAAGTTCCGGTAGCAAACGGCTCGGATAACTGGGAAATACATACGGGCACATCCGGTATAGTATTACAACAGAGAGCGGAAGGTGAAAAGCTGGAACTTAAATCAGTTAATAGTACAAAGCAGACGGTTTATGTTTATAAATACGGTGAAGCAATTGGTATTTATGATGAGTTTATAAGATTTAGAAAAATCGCTGCAATGTTTGATCTTTTGTCAGAGGCAAGAGACGCTTACCTAATCGGCAAGTCTGGCATTTTCTATAACTTACTTATTCAGGCGGCAGCGGTTAATGTAACGCCTTATCAGGGCGCAGTTGGCGATGGTGAGGCAAGAAGAGATATTTTAACTCTTAACGCAGGAACAGTATCTATCGGAAATAGAATGAGAACAAAAGACGCTAATGCCTCTAGAGCGCCGATTATACTTTACGCTAATCCGGATGATGAATCAAGAATTGAAGCTATATTCAGAGCAAGAACATCTGAATTGATTACACAGTTGAATATCGGTACGGAAGTTACACGAAGACCTATTCAGAGAGTTTATACATATTTTGTTAACTCTTTAGCTCCGATTTTAGTATGGCCGGGCAGAAAAAATCAATGGTCTGAATTACTTGGATTAACACAGTTGACACAGCAGGATATTTTGACATGGATGTTTATACAAGCATATTGGACATATTTTGGCGGTATATGCGCTGATACTGACCAGATGCAGACAATTAGTTTAGCTTAAAAATGGGGGTCAGGTAATGCTTGGAACTAATGAATCGTGGGTAACAATTATTTATGCTGACTCTTATTTTAATAAAAAATATGGGGCGTCCTTTTGGGCGCTCCTATCTTTAGAAGAAAAAGAGCAGTTAGCGGTAACGTCAAAAAATTTTATTCTTTCTATGGGGTATAATATTGCTGATGATAACACTACCGATAATGTTAAGAAGGCTCAATGTGAAACTATACAATTTATTTTTGAGTATTACGAACAATGGAAAAAAAGAGCTAATCTCACAGCTTCAGGGGTTACTAATTTTAGTGTTTTAAATTTTAGCGAAAGTTTGTCAGGACAAACCTTACCTATTTATATTAAGAATTTAATTGCAGATTATTTTAATAATAATTCTACACAAATAGGAGTTATTGAACGTGAAATCAATAGCTGAAAAAATAGCTGATTTAAAAGGCCGTTTAGATAATACAGAAAGAGAAATTAAATCTATAATAAGTGAATTAAAATATACAACCGAAACCAGTAATCTTTATTATGCCGGTATTAAAGTTAAACTTAATAAAACGTATAGAGAAATAAATAATATCTATATGGATTGGTCAAAATCAGAAATTCCGGATTCATTTAATGGCTTAATTAAAAAAGAAATACAACGAGTCAAAGCATATAAGATTCCGGTTAATAAAAATATTGATTATAAAACTGTAATTAACAGAGATAGCAATAAACAAAGTTATACAGCGATAATGAAAGAATCAATTGCTACTTTTCAGCAATCATTACAGACAAGTGAAAAAAGAATAAATAGAATTCTGTATACAACACAACAAACGGCGATTACTGAAAAGAAATTAAATGAACTTCTTAATCAGGGTTTAATAAATAACAACGACATGATTCAAAGAACATCGTCAAGCAAATTACTAAAAGATAAATTATTAGAACAAGGTGAAAAAGTTTTGATTATTGATAAGAATGGCAATGAGCGAAATTATGATGTAAAAGATTATGCTGAATTGGTAGCAAGAACAAAACTACGAGCCATTCAAAGTGAGTCTACGGTTGCCGTTTGTAACGAACTTGATACTGATCTTGTAAAAATTTCAAGTCATAATACAGAAACAGAACTTTGTCAGGAATATGAAGGAAAGGTCTTTTCGTTAACAGGGAAAAATCCTGATTTTGAAGTTATTGACATGCTACCACCATTCCACATTAACTGCAAACATTCAATACATCCGATATTTGCAGAGGCGTTACGGATAACGGGTGATTATGAAAAATATGCAAAGGAATAATTATGGAAATGACAATTAAGGACGCCGAACGTTTAAAACGCTGGAAAAAGTTCCACCCTGACAGGTATTGGGAGTATTTACGCTCAATGGGTAACCTTACAGTTGACGGTGTCATTAAATTAGGAAGTTACGAAGGCATAAACGGGTGCTGGAAAAATCAACCATGCTTTGTAATTGCCGGCAGTCAAGCACTTAACGGGATTGATCTTGATAAACTAGAAAATATGCACACCATAACAGTCAACCATTTAATAGAAGACTGGGATAAATCAGAGTTTCATTTATTTCTTGATGAACGTTTCCTACAAAAAACAACCTATGATTTAACTAAATATCAAGGTACTTTTTTTCAGCAAAATTCAACTTCAACAATAAAGGGCGTAAAAAAAACAGTTAGATTTTTAGGCCGTCAAACAAAAAGCCCGGTAAGTACAAGTATTGCTAGCGGGTTATACCGATGTCAATCCGGGATAGCTGCTCTTAATCTAGCAATAATTACAGGAGCTAATCCTATTTATCTTATCGGTCATGATTCGACTAATGGAGATAAAAGCAAAGGTGGACATTATAAGATTAATTATACCGGATCAAAACCACGAACAAAAGAAGAAATAAATTCATATGAAAAAAGGATTAAAGATTTTTATAAATTATTTTTAGCATACAAAGACAGAATTATAAATATTTGTGACCCTGAAAAATCGACTACATTAAAAGGATATTTTAAAACCATACCATTTGAAGTAATTATACTTCCAGAAAAAAAAGTAGCAATAAAATCAGAATCATTTACGGGTATTAAAACATATTTATATAAATATCCTGTTAATTATGAAAAGAAAATAATTTGTTCAAGACATAATAGCTCATTTGCTTGTCAGGCATTTGTTAAAGAAATGAAGGTTAAATATCCGGATATTGAAATTAAAGAAGTGTTTAATGCAACAGATGAACAGAACGCATATGAATTAAGTCAATGTTCAATATATCCAATTAGTTATAATACAAACGATGATGATTTTGACAAAACAATAATTGAGGCAATGGCTTCAGGCCTTTCAATAATAGTATTAAATAATAATAAAAATAAAATAGTTAAGGTTTTAAACGGAAGCGGGATTATATGTAATACTTTAGAAGAGTTTAAGATTAAGCTTGAAGGGCTTTTAAATAATGTCAGTGATAGAATTCGATATAGTGAGTTGGCAAAAAAACAAGCCTTAAAGTATGAGAATCAATCGGCAATAGATGAGGTTATAAAATGAAAATAGCATTACTCACGGGCGCAAAAGATCAATCTTATAGACTCCCTGGAAAGAATTATAAAAAACTTTTAGGGAAAGAACTTTGCCGATATACATTTGAATTTGTAAACAAATTACCTTATCAATATTATTTATTCACAGATTCTGAAAGATTGATTGATATAGCAAAAGAATATAAAATAAATATTATTAAATCAAACATGATAGGTCAAGGAATATTAGAAAATAGAAAGGTACATGAGATTATAAAAGCCGATAAATATTTTTGTTTTTCAATACCCAGCCCTATACGTGATATAAAGAATATACAAAAAAATATGGCGTTATGCTTATTAAATGATTTTAATTCTGCATATTCTGTAAATCTTAATAATTTATTGCAACCAAAACCGACAGGCTCGATGTTCTATTGGTCAAGTAAACAACTTGAAAAATTTGATATAAGAGATAATGAGTCAATTTGTTTGCCAGATACGTATGATTTTGATATTGACACTATAGATGAATTTAATAGAGTGAAAAGGTTTTTAAGGAGGAATCATGGATAAAAGAATTTTATCAATTTGGGATTTTAGAGCCGTACCCTATTCTTTGGGCGATCTTGTAACATTATTAGAAAGATTACAGATTGAAAAAACAATTTATGGAGTTGACAGTTTTGATATTGCTTTTGTTTATGATCCGAAAGTACCCGCAAGATATATCGGTTATCAGGGTATTACAAAAAAGAACTATCATTATCATTTTACAACTTTAATGCAGATAGCAATGTGCAATAAAAATGTTAATGCTTTTTATATATTTGACGATTATGAAAAATTATACAAGTTTGTGAATAGTTATGATGTTGTCTGTCCTTCTTTAGGCAGAATTAAGAATAAGGATTATACATATAGAGAAAACTTTAATTACATTCAAGATTTTTATAAAGACAATAAATATATTCCAAAGTTTGAATTAAGACAGGGAACTTTAGAAAATGTTTATCATTTTTATAAGAATTTTTCAGGGAAATATCCAGTAATATGTCATATAAGAAATTCACAAAGTGAAAGCCAAAGGAATTCAAATAAAAGCGCATGGTTAAAATTCTTTTTTGAAAAAAGTAAACTTAACGATATTGTATTTATTCTCGTGGGAACTAAAAATGAAACTGATTATTTTAGAGGCATAGGAAACATTATAATTTCAAAAGATTATTTTAATTCAGCAGAATACGACATGGCATTGATAGCGAGTTCTTATTTCTTTTTAGGCACACGATCGGGTACGATGATGATGGCATATTTTACCGGGGCGCCATGTGTAATATTCGATTATGATAGTGCACCTCATGAGAATATCGAACACGGGAGTAATTTTAACTTTGCAAATCCTTGTCAAAAATTAGTATGGGAAAAAGCGAACACAGAAATGATTGTTAAAGAATTTGAGAGGATGTATCATGATATAAATAAGGCTAAATGGTTAATGAACGCAAAAACTTTTGAAATAGATACGTATAATAAATCTGATATAGAATTATAGGAGAATATATGTTAATTTTGGCAATGCCGAAAACGGCCAGTACAAGTTTAATCAATACTATAAGGGATGCTCAATCTCAATATGCAATTTGCAGATTAGAACATGATAAAATTAAAATACCAGAGTTTTCTCAAATGGCTAAATTTCATTCAAATATTAGATTAAGGGATAGAGAAACCATCGAAAGATTTGTAACTGATAAGGTTATGATTTACAGGGATCATCTCGTTCCTATTAAAGAACATTTAGAAGAACTTGAAAAATACAAAGAACCGATTATAATACTTTTGAGAAATCCCGAACACGTTTTAGATTGCTATAAAAGAGATGTACATTTTTTAACAAAAAGGCCGGATTTAAAAAAACTCTTAAAAGAACTTATTGAGTTTAAAGAAGCATATGAAAAATGGGCGATTGGTAAAAAGAATGTAACCATAATTTATTATAAAGAACTGGTATTACATCCTAATAAAACACTGGTAAAAATTCTTAATTTGTTTGGAATTAAAGAATATAAAATACCCGAATTTAGAAAGGATATGTTTACAGGTGTAGGTATAAAGAGGTTAAAATGATTGATACTTTAGATTTACAAAAATATTTTCAAGAACCAATTGCAGAAAATTGTCGAACTCTTTTTAATCACTTGGGTAGATATTTTTATGCTATGCAAAGATTACAGATCAATAAAAACGATAACGTTCTAGATTGTTCATGTGGGCAGGGATACGGAAGTTATAACATAGCACTTAATGCTAATTATGTAATGGGTCTTGATATAAATGATTCTTATTTAGAAAAAGCACAAAATAATTTTAAATTAGACAATTTGTGTTTTGAAAATTATAATACCTTTTTTAAAAAAGGATTCCAGGCAGATAAAATTATTTGCATTGAAACCATTGAACATTTACAGGATTTAAACGAGATTAAATTATTCATAGAAAAAATACATTGTTGTTTAAAAAAGAATGGGCGTTTGTTTTTAAGTTTTCCTATAGGAAAAAATAAAGCAAGTTCTTATAATTCTTTTCATTTATGTGAACCGGATATTAAAAGTATTTATGATATAATGAAACCATATTTTAACAGGATAGAATTTATAGTAAATACATTTGTAAATAATTATAATATGAAATGTGATTATTGTTTTATGGAGGCGGTTAATGATTAATTGCAGACCGACAAAACATTCAATTGACGGATTATATGATTTTATATTCTATATACAGAAATTTTATGATACGAAGAAACTTTCTATAATAGAAATCGGCAGCTGGAAAGGTGAATCGGCTCGAATATTTGCTGATTATTTTAAAATTGTTTATTGTGTTGATCCGTGGGATGTTGAAAATGCGCCGATACCAATGAAGCCGGATGTTAAAATAGCAGAGAGCATGATTGATAAGTTGGTTAAAGAAAAAAAGAATATAATAAAAATAAAAGGAACTTCTGCTGAAGTCGTCAAAAATATAAATAAGTTTTTTGATGTAGTTTATATTGATGCTCTTCATGAGTATGATGATGTCAAAGCTGATGTCATGGCATGGAAAGATAAATCAATTAAATTTATAGGCGGTCATGATTATAGGGTAAATACAAACGGCGTGATTTTAGCTGTTAATGAAATATTAGGAAAACCGGACCGGACATTCAAGGACTGGTCATGGATTAAGGGGGTTAAATGCTAATAAGTTTAATTGTTAATTTGATTTATTATATTTTAATAATTATATTGATGCTTTTTTTATTTTTTAAATCTATAATATTTTACAATAAAAATGACAAATATAATTTTCATGAAACAATAAGAAATTCTATCGGGGGCGATTATGGTGAGTGCATACGGGGATACGCAGAATATGAATTATATGAAAAAAGAACATATAAGAAAAATCATTATGCTTATTGGTATAGAGTGTTATCTCTTATATTGCCATTTTTTGCATGGTTAATACCTTTAATAAATTTAATTTTATTACAAAATAATTTTATATATTTAACGATGATTTTTCACTTTGGGCTTTTTATTTTTATTGAATTTTTTTCAATATTTATGCCGTGCCCATTTGATATTTTAACTTATGAAGAATAAAGGAAATAAAATGTTAAAAGCAAGAATAGGGAACAATATAACAGGATTATATGATTTTTGTAATCACATCAAAGCTCGATTTGATACCCAAAAAATGACATTGCTTGAGATTGGTACTTTTGCAGGTGAGAGTGCTTCTATATTTGCAGACTATTTCAAAGAGGTTACATGTATTGACTCATGGTGTGTTGAAAACATAGAAAAGCACTCTCCTATGCGCGCGTGTATAAAGGAGGCCGAAAAGGCTTTTGATGAACTTATTAAAAAGAAAACAAACATTAAAAAGTTCAAAGGCAACTCTCTTGATGTAGAGAAAACGCTTGGTAAATTTGATGTAATATATATTGATGGAGAACATTCATATGAAAATGTTAAGGCTGATATTAAGGCATGGTTACCACATGCAAAAATATTTATTGCCGGGCATGATTATAGAAGAGGTGTTAATGAAGATGTTATTAGGGCGGTTAACGAAGCTTTTGGAAAACCGGACAGAACATTTAAGGATTGGTCATGGATAGTAAGGAGATAAAATGTACGAAGTAAGGAAAAGTGAAAAATTTAAAAAAGGATTACATGATTTATGTAAATATATAGGGAAAACTCATGACACAAAAGAATTATCGATACTTGAAATAGGTAGTTTTGCGGGTGAAAGTACATCTATACTGGCTCAATATTTTGGCAAAGTCTATGCAGTAGAACCTTTTAGGCAAGATTTGTATCATGTCTCAATGCAACCTTTTAAGGCAAGTCAAGCTGAAAAAGATTTTGATGTGAGAACAGGTAAGTTAAAAAATGTTATTAAAATTAAAAATACATCAATTGGGTATGCAAATAAATGTAATGAAACTTTCGATGTAATATATATTGACGGCTGTCATGATTATGACTTTGTGAAAGCTGATATAATTACATGGAGTCCAAAAATTAAATTGTTTGTTTGTGGGCATGATTATTTGCCTTTACACAATGGAGTTATTAAGGCTGTTAATGAGATATACGGAAAACCGGATGTTGTGTTTTGTGATTTTTCATGGTTGAAAAAGGTGGTGAAAAAGTGAAGATTTGTAATAAATGCGGCATGGTTAAAAATGAAAATGAATTCCCTAAAAGTAAACAAAATAAAAATGGGTTATATAGTTATTGTAAAGAATGTAATAGATTAAAATATAAAATATATTATAATAACAATAAAATAAAAATAATTAAAAGAACTTCATTGTATGCAAAAACACATCCAGAAATAAATAAAAAGGCTGGTAAAAAATGGTTACAAAAAAATAGAGATTTAAAAAATAAAAAAACAAGAGATTGGTATTTAAAAAACAAAGAAAAAAAAATCAAAACAACTATGCTATGGATAAAGAAAAAAAGAAATACAGATGTAATTTATAGAATAATAGATAATCAAAGAAATAGATTGAATATGGTTTTAAAAAACAATCATGAACATTTTTCTTTTTTAGAATTAGTTGGGTGTACAAAATTACAATTTAAAAAACATATTGAATCATTATTTAAAAACGGGATGAACTGGAACAATCATAATTTAAAAGGGTGGCACTTAGATCATATAAAATCAGTTTCAAGTTTTAAATTAGGAAAAATAAAAAACAAGAATGGGTTAAATAAAAAAATAAAAGAATGTTTTCATTATACAAACTTACAACCATTATGGGCTAATGAAAACTTAAAAAAAGGAGTAGCCTAATGAAAATTATTGCAGAAGTCGGTGCAAACCATAGGGGATTCATAAATATAGCAAAACAGATGATTGATACATTATCTGATTATTGCGGTGTCGATTCAGTTAAATTTCAAAAAAGAAATAACAGAGAATTACTCGGAAAAGATTATGACAAACCGCATCCGAATCCTGAAAATAGTTACGGCAATACCTACGGTGAGCATAGAGATAGTTTAGAATTTAATCTCGAACAACATAAAGAGCTTAAGGAATATTGTGAAAACAAAGGCCTTATTTATTCATGTTCGGTATGGGATTTAACGTCTACAAAAGAGATCGTAAGTTTAAACCCTGTTATGATTAAAATACCCTCGGCGCAGAATAATAATTTTGAAATACTTGAATATCTAATGTCTAACTATCCAGGTGAAATTCATATAAGTTTAGGAATGACAACATATGAAGAGATTGAGAATATTTATCAGTTTGCAAAGATGAGAAATAGAAATAAAGATTTAGTTTTTTATATTTGTACTTCCGGTTATCCTGTTCTTAATGATGACATTTGTATCCGAGAAGTCGAAAAATTAAAAAAGTATGATATTAAAGGCTTTGGATTTTCAGGACATCATACCAATATTGCAGTAGACAATATGACGGTAGCATATGGATTTGATTATATTGAAAGACACTTTACAATCAATAAGAATTGGAAAGGCACGGATCACCCGGCTAGTTTAGAACCCAAAGAAATGAGATCGCTTGTAAAGAATATTAAACAATGTGTTTCGGCTAATAAGTTTAAAAGTAAAGAAATTTTAGATTGTGAATTAAAACAAAGGAATAAATTAAAATACAAATGATGATAACAATAATTTTTATTATAATTACGATTTTAATTATTCAGTTTTATATTGAATTAAAGAGGTAGTATGATATATTTTGTTGATATAGATAACACGATAATTATTTCAGAATATGACGGTATAAATTATCATGTTAGGGGATTTAGACAGTCAGAAATTGACGCCGTAAACAAGAAATTTGAAGCCGGGCATGTTATAATAATATGGACGGGAAGAGGCTGGCATCAATACGAAATTACTAAAAGCCAACTTAAAGAGGCTGGGATTAAATATCATGAACTTAATATGAGTAAACCCGTGGGCATGTACGTAGACAGAGATAATATTAAATCAATCGAGGATTCAAATGAGTAGTTTAATTGAGGATTATTTTTTGGACGATATTGAAAAGAAAAGATTTTACTTCGATCAATGGAATCAAAAACATGAAAATATAACTGCTGGAAGCATGATACAATGCAGAGTTAATTATTCAAAAAAAATGATTAAAGATGAAAAAGGGAATGATGTAATGTCAACAGCAATGGTTCAAATGGGATTTGATGAGGACATTTTATTTAATGATGAATTGAAAATTGACGGTAAATTCTATACTGTTAAACGTATAGACTTGGGGCGTAGCTTTGAGGGTGTTCACAAAGAGGTATATGTATGAGTATCACTTTTCAAAATGGAATGACTGCAAAGTTAAAAGAATTAAAAACTAAATTTGAAACCACAGATTTAATTATCAAAAAAAAATGTGCTGTTCAACTTATGACGTGGACAGCAACGGAAGCTCCGACACCGCCTATAGACGAAGGCTTTTTAAGAGGGTCTGGAAGCGTATTTGTAGGTCAAGAATTTATTATAAGTGATACTAAATATCCAAATAGATTTTTAAACCGAAATAGTGATGATTCAAATAAAGATAATATTATTCTTGGTTATAATTCCCCGTATGCAGCAGCGCAGCATGAAAATCATGAACCTTTTGGCAAAAAATGGCAAGACGGTAAAACTAGCGCACAGGCTGGCAACGTTAGTGGCAAATGGTTAGAATTACATTTGAGAAAAGACGCAGGGAATATTGTTAAATTATATGCAGAATTTATGAAAAAGGAATTTTAAAATGTTATATAATTTTATAGGATTTTTAAGAAGTATTTATACAGACGTTACTTTTTTTATAAACGAAACAAGACTTTCTAATGAAAAATTACCAGAGAGATATTGTGTAGTTAGGGAATATGATGGCAAAGATAAGCCCGCATATGAAGATCAATATTTTCAAATTAAAGTTCACGATGTAGATTCTTTAAGGGCGAAAGTTCTTGCAGAAGAAATTTATTATACAATGATAAATTCTGACGGAAGAGGAGCAAGATTTAACTTGACATTTCCCGCAGTTAATGTTAATAATATAGTGTATCCTACGATTCAAATAAATTCAATTCAAGCATTACAAAAACCCTCATTTTTATCAATTGACGACAATGGTCGGGCAATTTATAATTTTAATATATGGTTTATTAAAAAACCATAAAGGAGAATCAATATGATTTTTGACGGACCGGTAGGGGTAGTGGATTTAACTTTTGACGGAACGTATTTAGGCAGAACCACGGCCGCAACTACAATAGAGGATGATAAGGACTGGCTCGATATAATTTATCAGCAAACAGGAACTAAACCAGATGATAAAACAGAGACAGGATTGCTCAAAAAAGTAGTCGCAACTTTCGGGGAAATTACAACAGCAAGAATTGCAAAACTTGTAAACGGGGTTACAGTAACTGGCGGTGGAACTTTAAAATTTGGTAAAAACTCTTACACCTCGCTTAAAACAACTAAAGCTAAAAGGCTTGAAGTTGTAAAAGTAAATTCAGCAGGCGTTCAGAGTACTGACCCTTTTGACAAGATTGTAATGTATCTTGCTTTGCCTGAAATTACAGGAGCTATAGCATGGGATGCCGCTGCGCAAATTGCAATGCCGATTACATTTCATTGTTTTTCAAAAAAAATTACTAATTCAAAAACAAGTGAAGAAGAATACGTTTTTGGATTTAATGGCGTTTCTTCAAGTGCTGGCATACCGAATAGTTAGGAGGAATTGTGTCTAAAAAAGTTTTTAAAAAAATGTTGCCAATTGAAATAGAATCTGAAGATATTGATGGTAACGTACATATTTTGCAGTCTATTATACCAATTACAGCAGACGTTGTGGATAAAATGACAGATATTGCAATAGACGAGAATAGGAAAATGTCTGATAGGAATATTGATCAGCTAATTATTATTTTTGGAAAAGATCGTAATTTTTGGTTAAGGTTTGATGCTGGTATGTTAACTGATATAATTACATTTGTATCAAAAGAAGTTTTTCATATTGATGATGTAAAAAAAAAATAGACTGGCTTGATAAAAGATTAGTTTGTTTGCGGTCTGGTCTTGATAACGAAAGTTTTGAAAATATGGATGTCAGACTGCAAACTTATATTTATCAGCGCCAAATTGAAAAAGAAAGGCAGGATCGTATAATAGCGCAATTGGATATTGCAGAGGCTGTTAATTTTGCTTATATCGGTAGTAGGTCAAATAAAGGTGCTGGAGAATACCGACACTGGCAATTAGAGAAAAAAAGAAAAGCTTTTGGAGATGAAAGGCCTGTTATTTGGGGACAAAGAAAAAACAGAAAGACGCAGAAATTGACGTGAGGGTAAAATATGGCTTGGGATGCTGGAAGTGTTGTAGGGAAAATAACTTTAGACACATCAAATTATGAACAGGGTGTAAATAAGGTTCAACAAAAGAACCAATCAATGACTGGTTCTTTTTTTAAAGCGAGTTTGATGTATGATCTTTTTAAAAAGGGAGTTTCTCTCGTAACTGATTATCTTAAAGATTCTGTAAAAGCTTTTGCGGGTGCTGAAATTGCAGAAGCTAAATTAAGAACTCAAATTAAAGGCAGCATAGAAACTTATAAGCAATTTGCAAGCGAAATTCAAAAAGTAACAACTATAGAAGATGATGCTGTTATTAGTGCAATGTCTTTAGCAAAAGCTATGGGGGTTGCCGACAACAAATTAAAAGAAGTAACAACAGGAGCTATAGGACTATCTGAGGCTTTTGGCCTTGAATTAAATCAATCAATTAAACTTGCTACACTTGCTAATCAAAACAATTTTGATATGTTACAGCGATATATCCCCGCACTTCGTACCGCTACAACAGAGGCAGAAAAACAAGCAATTGTTCAAAAGGCAATGGCATCAGGGTTTGAACAGGCACAAGCAAAAGCTGAAACCTTTTCAGGAAAACTCATACAATTAAGCAATGCTCAAGGAAATTTACAAGAAGAATTTGGAAAAATTATTGCCGTTATAGGGAAGGATTTTGTCCAAAGCATGATAGACGGTACTAATGCGGTTATAGATTTTATCACAAGCGCAAAAGGGATTGAAATTATATCCAATGTCTGGGGTGCTATCGGCGGCGGGTTTGAAGTGGCTAAAGAAATATTTGGAGAAATATATAATGTCTTAAAAGAAAAAGTTGTTGTTATTTTTCAGAATGTCATTGATAAATTAAAAGGACTTTTTAAACAAGGAGATATGGTAAATGCGATATTCTTTGCTCTTGCAGGTGCTACGAAAATAGCAGGTATTGCTTTTGGTATAGTTGCCGATGTAGTAAAAATTATTATTGATTATAATATTAATCTTATTAAAGTTATAAAAGAGGCGGTATTAGTATTAAGAGATTTTTTTAAAGCCATGTCCAATCCTTTCGACCCTAAGGGATGGGAAAAGGTCGGAGATCAGGTTAATAAGACTTGGGAAGCCGTAAAAAATCTTGGAAAAGATTTAGTAACCGATGTTAAAGACGCCGTTCTTAATGCATGGGGAGAAATTAAAACATTGCCGGAAGATACAAAAAAGCTTGCAGAGGAATTAGGCAAAGCTTGGGACGATGGCTTTAAAAAATCAAAAGAAAAAATGGCAACAGGATTAATCGCACCGCCCGGCGGTGGAGGTGGTGGAGATACTCCTCCGGGTGATGATCCTAATAAAAAAACAAAAGAAACGCTTTCAATAACTATAGGGCTTTATGAAAATGCAAGCAACTCTATTTCAAATATAATCGGAAAAATGGGTGCAGGTGTTACTAACGGGATGGTCAATATAGCACAAAATTTTAAAAAGGGTGCTGAAAATGTTGGACAGGCCATAGTAAGTATTGCAGAAACTTTTACAAGCGTAATGTCAGCAGCACTTGATTTAATTTCAGAAGCAACTAATAGTTATTTTGAAAATCAATTAGCCGTCATGGAAGCACATAACGAAGCCAGGCTGGAAAAAATAGAAGAACAGAATGAACTTGAAAAAGAGAATATAGAACTTCAATCAGAGGCAGAAATTGAGGCATTAAATGAAAAGTATAACCAGGGTCTCATTTCAAAAACAATGTATGATGAGGGCGTATCTGAAATTGAAAGAAAAAAAGCCGCTAATTTAGAAAAGACTGAAAAAGAATATAATAAAAAAATGGAGAAAGAAAAAGAAAGGGCGGCAAAAAAAGAAGATCAAATAAAACAAAGACAATTTGAAGCTAATAAATTAACAACTATTGCTAATATCTGGCTTCAAGCAGGACTTGGCATGATTGCTGTTTGGCCTTCTGCGTTAGCTTCAGGATTGCCCTTACCGGGTGCAATTGCTTTAGCTGCGGTAGCAACCGGAATTATTGCAGCTATGGCAATTGCGCAAACAGCAGTAGTAGCAAGTCAACAATACACTCCGATGAAAGAAAGAGGGGGGATGGCTTCAGGCTGGGTATCAATGAATGAACGTGGCGGTGAATTAGCTTATCTTCCTGATGGCTCGGTTGTAGTTCCGCACGATTTGAGTAATCAGATTGCAAAAAATACAGTAGGTTCAGAAAATGTACGGAATCAAACTACTGAAAAACCTTTGTTAATTCAGTTGTTACTTGACGGAAAAGTTTTAGATCAAGTTCTTTTGGATAATCAGGCAATGGAGAATATAAGATGATTACAGAAAGTTTTAAATTATTGTACGGACTTGCTTATCAGAATACTCTTAATTTTTCAGAATACGTTACGAAGCATGAAGGTGGGTTACCGAGTAAAAAAATAAAAGCCAGTGATAAGACTTCTGATGGTGCGATACTTTCAAGACTTAATATGCTTTCAGGATATAAATCAAAACTTTCGATTGTATGTTTCGATAGACCTACTAATTTAAGAGATGATATTCTTAAAGTTTGTACTCTGCCATCATATATTCCAATGAAATTACAGCGCACTCGTGAGGTTTGGGAGATCGGCAGCGGAACTGCAAAGGTTGTAAAGATTGAAGAGCTAGAATGTCAAATACAGCTTAATGACGGTGAAAAGTATCAGGGCGGTTATGAGGTTAGTGAATTTGATATAAATATTTTTTCAGAAAATTCTTATTTTTCAAACATAAACCTTACAACTTATAATGAGATACTCAATGAAACGATACTTATTACCAATCAGGGATTTAATGTATATCCACAGTTTAAATTTACATTATCAGAAGATTGTAGTTTAATTGATTTAAAACTTTATGAAGGATATGGTTTTAAATATGAATATGAATTTAAAACCGGTGATATTATAGAAGTAGATAATTCAGATTCCGAATTATCGATGTATGTTAATAATGCATTGATTGCAAATGTTTTAACTGCCGGATCAATGCCTTTTGAAATACTTCCGGGTGAAAATGTTTTATATTATCAAGGGGGAGCGGGTACTTTAGAAATAATGTATCATGAAACTGCATTATGATTTATAAATTTGGTATAACTCCTGTAGGAGAGTGGAAAAATTTAAACCTTATAAATTCTAATCCTGTTCGATCTAATCCTTATTGGATTGAAATACTTACAAAAGATTTAATTACAAAAAAGGTTTATTCCTTTGGGGCACCAGACTGTATAATCAAAAAGGTAAAATATGAAGAGTCAGAAAAAGGATCACTTAATGCCAGTATTGAAGTTCAATATCTTGATGTATTAATTGAATACGGAGACTTCGTGATAATTCGATACAATGGCGATCGTGATTATATTGGATATATTGTAGAAGTTCCAGATATAAAGGGTGGAACCATAAAAGTTGATTCCCTTCTTAATATGGCAAAAAGGGTAATATATACCGGAAACTTTTTAGCGAAGACAAAAAAAGAATTTCTTGCTACAATTATACTTTCATTATTCAGTACAAGTCATATAAATTGGAATGCTGCTCTTGTTGAATTAAACTCTCTCGAAACTTTTTCTCCTGAATATGCGAGCATACAATTAGATACCATATTGGATGAATGGGGTAAGTCGGAAGACGATACTTTTTGGCTTATAAATACAGAACAATTTTTTCAGGTTAAAGTGAGAGACCCAGTAATTTCAAAAACTATATGGCCGGGAAGTTACGAGGAATATAAATATAATAAAGATTGGAAAAAAATAAAATATACGGTTATTGATCTTTGGCGTAATGTGGAAGATGTTGAAGGCAATAAACGTGAGGTTTATGTTGGACAAATACCAGACGGAAGCTCTGAGTTCCCTTATTTCCAAACAACAGAGGATGTGATAGGAAGAATATTTAAAAAAGACCTTGCACCCGATGAGCTTACAGTAGATGAGGCCAAAACATGGGCTTTTGGAAAGGTACAAGCTCAAATATTGCCACCCGAAAAACTTGATTTAAACGGATTAAAAAGAGATATAAGCGTGAGACCAGGAAATCTTGTTAGGACTTATTTAAAACAGGATTATGATTTTCGAGAATTGATTGATAGTGAAACTCTTGATAATTGGACTCTTGATGCTGCTCTTGACCCTGATAGTTATGATGGAAGTTATTCTGTTCTTGTTAATGGTACGGCTCTTTATACATTTCCTTTTGTAAAAGCTTTTGCAGACATTAAGAAGTTAATTCTATTTGCAAAATCTTCTACTTACGGGAATGCAGGTACTATTGAAATTATCATTGATTATAGTTATATTCTTTCAGAGTCAGGTGATTATATCACAGATGAAAATGATAACTTAATAACAAACGAGGGTAATTTTGAATCTATAGGAAGTATATTTATTAAAGTCCCTGATAACTGGAATTATATCGAAATGCCGCTAACGCACAGGATAATAAAATATTTTAAATTTAAACTTACTAATACGAATATAGATTTTGTTAATATTTTTGCTATTTGCTCTCGTTACTATGACCTTCATTGTGTTAACAGAGGAATTGATATTGACAGAAATTCATTTGGAAAATATGATATTGAGTTAGGTAGTTACAATAGGACGTCTAATGATATACAATTTGAAATGGAAAAAACAATTGAAAGGAGATCAAAATGAAGCAGTTTTTAAGCACAGTCAAAGACCCTTTGACAAATACGCCAAGCTGTTATTATAATTTTATTACAACAGGTTTTTATACGCCAAACCCGGCAGAAACTAATGTAAAGAAACTAATTGATCCCATAACCGTTACAGGTGCAAACTTTCCGCAAGATACTCCGACAAGATTTTTAATTAATATTCCGGGAGTACCTGATTACTCGGGGGCGTTTGACCCCACGTCCGGGCGTACATGGAGTGTTAAGGTTTACAGACCTTCGACAGCAGCATTTACAGTTTTTACTCTGGTAGCACAAAGTGTAACCTTAGGCGCAAATCAGTGTAAAATCTTTAATGGTACTACTGAAAATTGCGCTGTTATTGAATTTCATAATGGCAGTATTGCTGTTGATGATATGATTTATATTGATGGATATTTTGTGAATACAATTATGAATGTCGGAGAGGCTAACTCCATGATGAAAGGTGTTTCAACGGTAGTAATTGCAAGTTCTGACAGTTATGTAAACTCAAAGATAAATGCAGATCATATTATTGACACAACAGACGATGCGGGGGCAAAAATTCAAGCAATTATAAATGATATTGATGCCTCAGTTTCATATGGCGCAAAACTTGTTTTTATGGAGGGCATGTATGTTTTTGAAACAGGGATAACGACAGAAATTGCAGGTCTTATATTAGAAGCATCAGGGCAAGCCTTTTTTTATAGAGACGCTGCGATTGTAACAATGATTGAAGTTACTCATAATTTTACACAAATAAAAGGTTTTAGAATTTACGGCAATAAAGCAGGATACGCATCTAATGGCACTGGGATAAAAATAGATAATAATGTTTATGGATGTTTAATTGAAAATAATTTTATAGATAATCATGTTACAAATGGCATTTTAAACGAGGGCGGTGAGCGGAATAGAATTATAAATAATAGATTTACGTTAAATAATACTGGTTATTCTTCTTATAATACCGCTGGTCAAAATATTATAACAAATAATATTTTTGATGAAAATACTAAAGGATTAACCTTTTCGGCAACAGCATATGATATTGTTAGCGGCAATCAATTTCATGATAATACAGACGGCGGAATAATATTAGGAATTTCTGCTAATTATAATTTAATTGTAAATAATTTTTCTCGTGGAACACAGGCATACGGAA
>Ga0299912_10000909_pt1 | contig 24039 bp, 49 predicted proteins | sample RVTome_2_FD_207667 | JGI IMG/M metagenome (GOLD analysis project Ga0299912, IMG submission 207667) | Soil microbial communities from uranium-contaminated site in the Upper Colorado River Basin, Wyoming, United States - RVT95D214 (version 2) ... | reverse complement strand
TCCCCCCTCCCCCTGGCCGATGCTCCCCCCTCCCCCTGCGGGAAGCCTTGTGACCACGGATCGCCCTGCATTCTGCCAACGGACCACGTTCCGGCTGATCGGCACGAGACGGATCACGGGTGCGTGTTCTTCGACCCCCATGGGTCTGTATTTGGAACGGATGCGGTCTGTACGCTGCCTGTATCTGCCGATCCGTACCGGGGGGTCGGGCACACCGGAGACTGCAACTGCGCGGACGACTTAGCCTGCGCGGAACACGGAGGCGGCCATGCGCTCAGAGATCACAAATAGGCCCTGTTCGTGCAGCGGGGCAGTTGCCAACGATGTTGCGAAACGTAAACGACAAGGAGTTTTGGGAGCAGCAAGCTTGCGCGGTGGCCGGATGCCCGAACTACGCGCAGACGGGTGTGGTCTATTGCATCCACCATTTGAACGGTGCGCCGAGGGTGTTGCCTGATGAAGTGCAGCGTACGCTTGGCCGCGGGAAGTACTACGTGCCGGATCCTCTGGCGCTTCGCGGCGGCCAGCAGCCCGCTAAGGAATTCGTCGCGAATCCTCTTGTGCACGAGAGCGTTGAGGAACTTGCGCGTGCTACTGACGACGCGGTCGAGGGCGCCGAACTTCTTGCGGGCGCGCTACGGACAAACCAATACGGCTTAGCTCTTGAGCAGGCGGTTTTGTGCAAGGAAGCTTTGCTAGAACTTGGGCGTGCGTTACGCAGTATTGCGTTGATCTAGGGGTTTAATGTCCGCGTCGAAGGAAAACGAGGTTCAATGCAGGGTGCGCGCGCTTGACGCTGTTGGGTGTCGCTACGAGATGTCGATGTCTAATTTGGGCGATATCACGATGGCGGCTTATACCAACGATGATATCGAGGTTGCGCGCGTCATGAGTGCTAACGATTCTGCCGAAACTGTTAAGGAAGCGGTCGTACGCTTGGTCAAACAGGCGTACGATCGCGTTATTCTCGGTGTGTTGGATGGTTAATTCGCAGCAGACGGGTAATTTTTGGCGCGCGCCCTTTTGGGATTGTCCTGTTTGTGGGTTGTGCATGAAGGCCCCTAAAAAGGAATCGCATCAAGGTTCGGAGCTGTGCTTGAGTACCGAGGCGGTCAATCGAATGGTCGGCTTGGGCTTGCATCCTTGCCTGAAGTTTTACCAGGATATCGTTTTGGACTCAGGGATTCCCGTTGTGTACGATTACATTAGAAGCTCAACGTCTTCGTCGAAGACTGCTATGGGTTACTGGATCCCGTATGAAGTGCATGAGGTTTTATATGAGACATCTAAGAGCAAACGTAAGCGGCCGTTTAGCCATGAGGATCGTATAGCCTTGATTCGCCTGCTTGGAGATCCATCCCGGCATGCGGATTTTGACGCCGCGTGGCGTTTGGCTGGGATCAGCGCCGCGATTGAATACGTGTTTGGACATGAGATTATTGATCCCTATTATCGCGAATATGCGAAAACCAAGGTTAGATCTATGAAAGCGAGGAATCGATGGGAGGCAGAATAAGGTTTAATCAATACATGCCGCCGAACGGCAGACGCGTAGTTGTGGAATCTTCTGAGGTGACAGACACCATCAAGGCTAAAGCCGACGCTCTAATAGCTAAAGGCTACCGATTTGAATCCGAGATCCTGACGACAGGCGAGGTGTTTATGGATGTGATGGACGCGTCGCGTGAAAACGAAATAGCAAACGAGTTGTCGCCTAACGGTCCCGAGGTTATTGTGGCGGTGAATCGTCTGGTTACAAACGCGTATGCACGCGTGTTCGACGGGTCTGGTAAGGCCAGTCAACGAGGAGCTCGCCATGGCAAAGCGTAAATCCGCTGTCGATCCGTTTCGGAAAGCTCAGACACTTCGTAGGCGTATAGGCGTCTTGGCAAAGCGTAAGACGGCCAGGAATCCGTTAGACGGTGTTGGCCAAAGAATCCGCGCCATTCGATTGGCTAAAGGATTTACGCTTACCGAACTGGCAGAAGGTTGTCCTATGTCGAAGGGGTATTTGTCTTCGATCGAGCGCGGTTATGGAAAGGCGGATCCTACGTTGAGTACTTTAGCTCGGATCGCAACTGCGCTTGGCGTCACGCTTTCCCAGATTATTACGAATCCTGATGTTGTTGGCGCGGACCCGGTCGATGACTTTAGGATTGAGGAGATATCGGGTGCGCTGCGTGTGTTGATTAATGATCGTAAGCTTTGGGGGCGCACGCCTTTGCGCACGGCATAGATAATGGGTTCGTGGTGCCAGTGATAATCCCCGCGGGACAGTGCCATCCGATCCTTGGCCCAGATTATCTGAGCGCGCGTTTCGAAGCCGCAGCGTTCGATGGATGCCTGAACGATGGGTGTCATTATGCCCGCGTGGTAGACGTAGACGACATCCCCGGGGAAGAGTGCCCATGCTTCGTACCAATCCGCGCGGTCGTCGTTCTTCACCTTACGCATTTTCTTTTGGTTCTTGTTAACGCCCGCGTCGGCGCGCCAGGTTGGGTCGTACTCGACACCGTAGGGTGGATCGGTAACCATGAGTTGTGGCTTTGTACCGGCCAGAACGCGCGCTACGTCGGCTGCTAGCGTGCAGTCACCACAGAGCAGCCGATGGCGGCCGAGTTCCCAGAGTTGTCCTTCCTCTGTTCCCCAGGATTCGCGCAGTTCACCGAGGTCGAACTGGCCCGCCAGCATCTCGTAGTCCCAGTCGCCGGCGGCACCCTTGTGAAGGTAGATGGTCAGTTTCTCCCGTTCCTTTTCGGTCAACACCCTGCTTGAAACGCGCGCATCGACTTCGAAGTCTCCCCCAAACTCGTGGATCAATTCCTTCAAACGTTGATGCCCGTTATAGACTTCGCCAGTGGGACCAATTGCGATGGTCTCAACCTGCCCGAACTCTTTGAACGACTCGCGAAGCCGGCGCCCGGCTTCTACGCTGATGCGGCGTGGGTTGCGCTCCCATGGTGTGAGGTCCCCGAGTCTGATTTTTTGTGCCGTCCACACGATGCCATCTTCGTTTGTGGGCTTCTTCCAATCTTGATTTGTGGGTTCCTCTGCATCTTGATTTGTGGGTGCGGGCGCATCTTGATTTGTGGCTTTGGGTGCGCGTTCGCGTTGGGTTTTTGCCATGTCTGGCCTCCTATCCTCTGCTATCTGATCCAGCCTATAAAAACAAAAAGCACCGGGCTACGTTAGCATGCTCGCAGAAATATTCCCAACCCTTATACACCCTCGGTTGCTCGTGCGTAAGCGATCCGCTACTGTACTCGTGGGCAATATGTCACGTTCGGGATTCAAGACGAAGCCCATAAATCGTGTTGCGAATCCTAGGATGCCCGCCTCGGAGCATCCTGCTGGCGTCAACTCGGGCGCCTCGAAAAGCAATCCGAGGCTATTATTCTGTTGGAGCAAGTATGTTCTTAATGAAAAAGGCGGCTCAATTATGGTGCGATCGCATAATGAACTTCGGAAGGAGCGGTGCGTAGATGGATAAACTTACCGAAGCATTGCGTACGTTGCATTCTGATCAGGCCGATAGCGCGTACGAATTGGATATCCGTGATTCGAGGATAACCGCGGACAGCTTGCCGCGCGAAAAGCTACGGCAGGCCGCGGGCATTTGTGCTTACGATGCCGTCATGGATTATGATGTGCCTACAAGGCGTAAGGCTGTCGAGATGGTTTTGGCGATCGCAGACTTCTGCGATTGTTTTGAGACGCGGCCTTACTCTAGATGAGGCTAGTAGGATGCTTGATCGTACCGAGACAAGTGCGCCAGACGACGACCGTACCGTAAGTATGGCGCAGTATCTGCGGGTGGTGTACGCGCGGGATACGTTTCGAAAGCAGCTCACAACGGTTCAACATCTCTTTAGTCTAATCGGTATCAGCGTTATGTGCGTGCTTTCGCTATTCGATGTTCCAGTGATAGTGGTGACTACGGGCATCGTGACGATTGGTTGTATGTGGGGTATTCCGGAGGTAATTCACGCTGTGCGTGAACCGATAAAGGAGCGTAAGAATGAAAGTTCGGATCGATAGGGGCGGCTTGCTGAGCTATTGGCGTGTTCACGAATGGGTCGCTGTTTTTTGTTGTGAAACGGAGGGGCCCAGATGCAATCACAAGTGCTCGCAGTTCTTGGAACCCGTTGTGGAACCGCAACTCGCATTCGGTGGGCGCGGACGCGGAGGAGAACTACTTAAACTTCAGCTTTGCAGGGTTACGCTTACGATCGAGGAGCTTATCGACGAGCGCAAACCGGAACGCGAACCTGAATCAAAATCGATTGTGGTCTGCACATGAGCGATCAGCTTATTCTTCGGATCGTTCCGCGCGGTGCGCGCGCGGAGTACTTTGCCGACGACGCGGAGTGCGATCTGGAAGAGCCTTGTGATCTGGTCGCGCTTAAGTTGACTACTGTTGCGGGATGTCATCGCAAGCCCGAAGAGCACGAGATGCAGCGCAAAGAATTCGAAAGCGGCCACGCGGCGAGTAGGTATCTGCTCGACCTTGTTCAAGGAAAGGTAACAAAAGGTGAGTGAGCCGCAATACTCGAATCCCCACTCTCTCGTCGCGCGGTTGAAAGCTGCCAGGCTGCAACGGAAGATGAGTTCCAAACAAGACTTGAGTCCAGAGCATTATATGACACATCGTTTTCTGGAGCTTGCTTTTAGACATCAAATGTCGATCGCGTTAGAGTTGGAACTTGTGGAGGACGCGGATCGTATGCTCACAGATTCGGAGTTCTTTATTGCGTTGTTCGCGCGTGCCGTGAAGGACAGAAAGCTAAGTCGGTTGTGGGTTGCAATTGAAACGCGGTATGGCGCGGAAATCTCAACGGGCAACCCGTTTGTTGGCAGATGAGGAGTTGGCATGTCTGTTATAAAACCGATTGAACGTGGTCTTCCTGAGAAGACGCCCACGCAGTCATCTCCCGCAAGTGCATCGTGGCTGGGCCCGCATCTTGAAAGCGAGAGACTGGCGATTGCCGCCGACCTGGCGAGGCGATCCAACGAAGGCGCTCTAGCCGATCGGCTTTATGAGCAGGCGGCGAAACAGGAAGAGTGCGCATTCGCGCTGATACCCGCGGATAGAAGACGCACGCGAGGCATTGTTTCGGTATCGGTAGTGAGCTTGTACTTCAAAGCGGGTTGCGACACTTCTGCCAAGTCGCGGATTGATCAGTACCTCGCACGCGGCGACTTGCCCGCGTTCGCGGTGAATGAACTAAGGGAGATTCACAGCCATATTTGAGGAGGCTCTATGATCACAGAAAAGTTATTGTTCGCCGCCCTAGGGGGTAGCATTGGTGATAAACGCGCGGCGATTATAATGCAGGACTATTGCCTGCCGATCGCGTGCTCACACAGGAGCTACGACGAAAAAGGCCCGGTTGTCGAATTCGGGATTCATGCTTGTTGGGAGGCGCACTGTAACGTCGAGGAGTTCTTTGTGCATCTTGGTATCGAAGGGATTAAAGCGCCTCGCAATCTTGCTAAGCTTCCTGAAGGTTGGAGGCCGGAGGGACTCTACGTTTACGAGGTGTCCTACGAGGAGTCTGAAATCCTTCCCGGCGGTGATTATGGTAACGATGATTGGAGTCAGCTTGAAAACGGAGAGTTGCGCCGGCCGACGCTTGAGGAGTTGGAACCTCTGACACGAGGGTTGGCACCGTGGAATGGCGTTGTGTTGTGATCAAAGTGCCTAAGGAGAAACTGCTAAGAGCGAAAGAGGAGTAAGGCGCCATGTGGGACCCTAAGGTGGATGAGAGGATTGCGACCCCGTTCGTAAAGGTTGCCGTGAAGGTGTTGAACGAGGCGTTTGAAGCCGATCCGGATGCAATATCGAGCTTGGTCTCGACCCGTGTGAGTTGCAATTCCAAGCTTGCCGAACATCGAACGATCCAAGTAAGAGACGAAAGTACCCTCCCGGCCGGGAAGGGCGACTTCACGATAGGGATAATCGGCGTGATTAATGGCATCTTATTAGCGCTATCAATTCGCCCCGTCGCGATAGCTGCGTGGTACGACCCAGAGACGGGTGCGTTGCTCGGGTTTGGGGAGGTGGACGCGCAACAAATAGGAGAACATGCGTGAGCTGGCATTATTTAGAGAGGATGAAAGATGAAACGTTGCGCGCAATGTGGATTGGCGTTCTCACCGAAGCGAAAGGAGCAGGATTATTGCTCTCGATCGTGCGCGAGTGTGAAGAAAGGGGGGATGTCCGGTCGGTGGATGAAAGGTCGGGCAAACAAATATCGGGGGGCTCATCAAATAGACAAAGACGGTTACGTGCGTATTTGTGGAACTGGGCATCCTTATCGCGACGGTCGACTGATGATTCCAGAACACGTTATTATCATGGAGAAATCGATAGGTCGGCGTCTGAAAGATCACGAATGCGTGCATCATGTAAATGGGAATCGACGCGACAATCGATTAGAGAATCTGCGGTTGATGACGAAATCGATGCATTCCTCGGAGCATGCAAAAGAGACAATAGTGGCGAAGAAGCGCGATTGCTTAGGACGGTTTGCAAATGCGTGAGCTCTCCCTCTTCGCGGGTGCTGGAGGAGGAATTCTTGGCGGAAAACTCCTCGGATGGCGTACCGTGTGCGCCGTTGAAATCGACCCCTTCTGTCGGGAGGTGCTGCTCCGGCGCCAGTTGGATGGATGCTTACCGCGCTTCCCTATTTGGGATGACGTCAGAACGTTCGATGGGTGCCCGTGGCGCGGGCTCATCGATGTCGTTACAGCCGGATTCCCGTGCCAGCCGTTTAGCCTCGCAGGAAAACAGCTCGCGGAAAACGATGATCGGAACATGTGGCCCGAAACAGCTCGAATTGTTTGCGAGGTCCAACCGAGATTCGTTCTGCTCGAAAATGTGCCCGGAATACGTAGATACCTGCCCGTGGTTATCTGCAACTTGCGCCGACTTGGTTACGCAGTGGCGCGTCCTGCCGTTATCGCCGCCGCCTCAGTGGGCGCAGGACATATCCGGAGACGAGTCTGGATACTTGCCGTCCCCGCGCGCAAACAAATGGGGATGGGCAGACAGTCACGGGAAAACGAAAATGAAATTCCTGCCAACCCCAAGAGCATCCGATGCTCAGCGGTCGGGAAACGTGACAAAAGCCTCTCGCCAACATTGCGATCTCCGTCTTGGTGGGCCGCCGAACCCAGAGTGGATCGAGTGGTTCATGGGCTTCCCAATCGGGTGGACCGCGTTAGAGCCCTTGGTAATGGACAGGTGCCCGCCGTCGTCCGCCTCGCCTGGGAAGTGTTATCCGATGGCTTTTCAGGAATGGCTTGACGCGCACGATGTAATGAGGAAACTCCCCAGTGTGGGGGTTTCCACCATGGACAACGCAGGATATTACAGACAATGGTACCAGACAAACAAAGAACGCATTCGCAAGAGCAAGCGCGACGCGATGCGCCGTTTGCGCTGCGAAAGGCCAGAGCACTATCGGGAACAATCAAGACAGGCAAAGCAACGACTCAAAGACAAGGTGTTTGCCACTTACGGCGCTATCTGCATAGCATGCGGATTCACAGACAGAAGAGCATTGACATTGGATCACGTCTTGAACAATGGGGCCGAGGAACGCAAGGCCATAGGAGAGCGCGGAGTCTACCGACGGGCACTCGCACGCGAGCATCAACACGAATACCAAGTGCTCTGCATGAACTGCCAGTTTATCAAGCGCGTGGAGGCACAACGGTAGAATCAACACGGTTGATGGTCCCGCCGTCGTCCGCCTCGCCTGGTGCTCACTTAAACAATAAGTGGCGCTAAAGGTAAGAAGACTTCCCTCAGAAACTATCTGAGCAGGCCCCACTATGCCCCTATAGCCCAAAGCGCCGCGTACTCTAAACCTATACGCGTGCCGCTAACTCAAGCCCGAGTTGCACCCACATCGTTTCTACTGTATTTTATACAGATGTCCTATAAACGTGTCGATAGATCGATGTATGAGAAGATAACCGCTGCCCTAAGAGAGTTGCCTGGGCAGTTTTCTGGGGCTGCCCGCCGCGCAGGCGTCCACAAGCGGACGGTGAAAAAGGCGTGGGAGGACGGCTGGCCGGAGCGCGGTTTAGCTCCTATAAGAAATATACTAGATGAGGAGCAGAGGGCTGCGAGGGCTAGATTAGCAGCGTTACGCGAGCGTGAGTTACAGGATATATCCTCGCAGCAGATTCATAATGAAAATAAGCAAGCCGCGCGTGTAGTTGAAGACGCTATTCTCCAGAGGGAGGAGGAAGCGAAGATGGTTCGCGGGTCTCGTCACGCCGCGATGGCTTTACTCGGGATAGTCCAGAGGTTAGAGAAGGCGGGTCTCCAGTTAGCCGAGCGGGTGGAGTCGCGGATTGCGATGGCTGAGTTATCGCCGAAGGAGGCCGCCTCCATCTTCCGCGATATCACCAGCATGACCAAGAGTGCGATTGAGGCTGCGCACACGGCGCAGGCTATGGAGAGGTCGTTGTTGGGCGAGCCCGAGAAGATCATCGGGGTGGCGTTGAACGTGAGCGCTTCTGACGCGGCGCATGAGATGGACATGGCGAACCGAGCGCTCGCGCGGATGCGGCGCAAGGGGCTGATCATCGAAGCAGTGCCGGAGGATGAGGAGGGAGATGGTTTTGAGTTACCGGATGAATCGCCTGATGATCTGGTAGCGAAGCGCACGAAGAGCATGGGAGGCGGGCTCGAGGTGGATTTGGATCCAAGTCCGTACGGGCAGTAGTTCCGTTCGAGCGCTCCGGTTGAAAGCAAGTATGTCCGTTATGGCTGCCGAGCGGGTCCAGTCGAGCGCTCGGCCAGTGGTTTGCACCCTGCACGACTTATGTGCTGTGGTGGCAGGGAAGCGCTTTTGCCTGGGTTTGCCTGGGTTTGCCTGGGTTTGCCTGGGTTTGCCTGGTTCCTGGTTCCTGGTTCCTGGTTCCTCGGCCGCCAGGCGCGCCAGGATGGCGGAAGAACCGCGTTAGGGCGCTCTAGTCGCTACGTTTCCTCGGCCAGACCTCTGGCCGCCACAGAATGGCGATTTAGCGCCTTGCGGCGAAAGCTCTCCCGGACCGAGCGCTCGCGCAGTAAACTGACTTCCGCGCCACCCCACTTACGCTTTCGCGATCCACGCCGCGAGCGCTCGCGCTGTAACCCCGCACTGCACAACAGCGCAGCTATTAAACTACCCGCCGAGCGCTCGAGCAGTAAACCGACTTTGGTTTTCAGGGGGTAAACTCCTGACGAGCAAAAGCACTCTACGCCGAGAGCGCTCTAGTCGATAGTTCCGGGATAGCGCTCGCCCCAAGCGCGGCACGCGCCATCGAGTATCGTGCGCGCCACAACAGTCAATCCTGTGCGATCCCAACTCAATACGCTCGTGGGCGCTACGCGGTCGCACCAGCGCCGTTGAAGCCGAGACCAGTACCGAATCGTGCCGTCCTCGTAAACTCGTAACTTGTCTCGGTCCTGGCGCATCACACCTTCCCTATTGCAGATCGAAGTTCCGCGATTCTGTGCTCCTGCCACTTGAGCGCTTCCGCCGCATTGCCGATCGTTATCGATGGGTACCTCTCGGCGAGCTCCTTGCGTACGCGCGCCAGAAGCGCAAGGTCTGCCTTGCGCGCCCGAATCGATTCAGCCGTATCCGGATCCCCATTACTCAGTAACCGATAATGCTTTCGGCTGTAGCGCGTCATCACGGAATCCTTTTGATGACGATGGCGCCGCCGTCCGAGAGCTCGATCGAGTGCCGCTCGCCTTCTTTGCCGAGGTGCAAGTACTCAGCCAGATCGCCAAACGTTTTGATGTTCGAGACACGCCCATCTATGAACACCTTGGGAGCGCTCTCCTCGGTTTCTATACGCTCCGCGCGTTCTTGTTCTTGTTTCGTCATCGTGTCCAGCCTTTCTGTAAGCTATTCCCAGTTCCCATAGCGAGTGCGCTTCATACCAAGATCCGAATACGCAGCGCGCTTCGCGCGATTCGCTTCGTTGCGCCGCGCTAAATACCGCAACCCAGCGAACTTCTCGGGCTCCTCAGATTGATACGTGTGCTCGCCAGTGCGCGTGTCGTATACGTAGCGATCAATCACCGTGCGGCCATCCTCACAACTTCTTATCGCGGTTACTATGTATCTAGGTCTTCGCATCGCCGTCCAGCCTTTCTCTAAAAACCTAACCTACCAAACCCGCCCGTCCCGGCAGCAAGCGCCGTTGTTGAAAGCGTTGATCAGCTTGTTCGCAGCGTCGTAGCTCAAGCCCTTAACCTGATACTCGCCAGCGTCGTTGTAGCCCAGCGTGAACTCAGCGCCATCGCGCCGAATCGTTACGTCGAAAACCTGGTCGCGCTTCGAAGCCATCGGCCGAGTCGCTACGTACGTGCGGCCTACAACCAACGTGATCCTGTGCCCAGCTACCGTACGCGTCTTAGTGGTTTGTTTTACGTTTGCCATGTCTCACACTCTAGCTCTGATGCCTACGGTTGCAAACGAATCCCGACATCCTGATATCCGATTCTCGGACAGACGTTTAGTAAGTCACACCGCCTACACCATAAACCCTACCACCACGTAACCATTCCACTGCTAACCCTACCACCCCTTGTTCTGGTACACGACCAACCAACCACACGCAGCCAGCGACCCCAAAGCCGATTGTTCCGCCCCTCCCGCCAACCCGGCACAGTTCGTGTCTGCCGGTACTACCGGCATCTTGCCTACCTGTGCGGAATTTACGGAAGTTGGAGGCGCCTACATCGCGCCCCACCACCGCGGCAAACTCGGGCTAATTTTCGAAGGGTTTCGTTCCACGCGTAAACTCTGGCCAGTTTTCGATGGACTTTGTTTACTCTGGCAAACTGGCGTTAGTTTTCGAGTTGGTTGGTTCACTCACCGTTGCGAACGCGGCTAGTTTCGAAAGCTTAGTTTTCCGAGTTAGATTTCAAAGTGTGCGAAGAGAGAGAGAGCTACGGAGCTATAGAGAGTTTGGTAGTATTCTGGTGGTGGCTTTCTGTGGTGATTTTGTTGTGTTGAATTTTTTGTGGTTAATTTTCTGTTGGGTTCATAATGGACATACTTGGTACGGGATTCTTTCGCAGCTGTACTGGATTCATTAAGGACATACTTGCTATTGTCGTCCATAACGGACATACTTGCTCTAAGAAAGATTCGAGGCTGGACATGGGCGCATTAAGGAAAAGGCGGGTTCTTGCTGCGAAGATTCGAGAGGCTGCGCAGAAGTCCAAGCGGAAGGGCGATTCCGCGATTCCGTTGAGGCTACGGTTTGGGCGTCATTGGTTTCGCAAGGATTCCGAGAATTGGTTTGGTGATGGCAAACGGGTCATGTATCGATGCGCGCCGAGTCAGATGCCTGATATCTGGCTACGGTTTGAGGAGCGCTGTTTAGGTGGCATATGGGGTTGGGCTGCCGCGCTTTACGTGGATGACGTTTGCGAGGCTAAGGCGCCACAGTTTGCGCTATCGATTGCGGCTGCCAAGGGCGCTTTGCTGCGCGAGGCTTCGAGGGTGTACCGTTCGCTCGGTTTGGTTTTTTCTGATATTGGGAAGGCATGAGTCAAAGCTCCAATACTGGTGGCGCGCTTGGGTTTGGCGAGGTTTACGCGGTCGACTTCGATCGACCTGGTTGCATTTATCCCCGGTGCGGAAATCTAGCGATTCTCGAGTCTGGTAGTTCTCATTTCTGTTTTACGCACTGGGAGGATTTACGTGCGAAGTGCGAATTGGTAAGGATGATGTTCGAAAGGAAGCGGCTTCTTGATGGGCGGTCCTGAGAAAGCTTGTCGCGATTGCCGTTGGTACGTTCGCAAGGGTCGTGCTGCCGGCCCGCGTGGTTACGGCACGTGCGGGTTAGGCGGCGCTTGGGAATCCACACACGCCAACCAACGAGGATGTTCCTGTTGGAAGGCGCGCGAAGAACCTATGAAAAAGAAAAAGGAAAGGAAGGTTGGACGATGAAGGCTGAGATGATAAACAGGTTGGAGGGGATTGTTACGGCATTGGAGAAATTGCAAGGTGGCGCGCGAATGATCGCTGTCGCGATTGGTGTAGAGAATCTAGAAGAGGCACATGCGCTCTGCCGTGAAGTTGATACTTCACTAGATGAGGTGGTGACGGGTGTTAGGGTGTTGCTGCGAAACGCGCGTCGTGTTGATGTCGAGGAATCGCCGCCAACAAAAGCGCTGTGCGTGATCAGCGAGGCGTATCACGATTATGATGAGGAGATTTTCAATCCGTTAGGGATCGCGACTTCGATCGATGATGCGAAGTCGCTGGTCGAACGCGCGGTGGCAGCGGGCGCCACAACATGTGGTTTTGAAATCATCGAGTTCAAAGACGCAGAGGCCGCGCGCATGCATGGATACTTTGAGCACAAGCATACTGATGCGGGTTGGTTGTGGGAGACCGCCAATTTGAACTGTGGGGAACTCGCTCTGACCTGGACACGGTTTTTAGAACGTGCGCGTGTGGGTGCTACTGACGAACCCAACATAATTATCGAAACTTGTAAGGCAATGTTTGAGAGAGGGCCCACGCACGCCGTCAGTGACAAGCCACCAGGCGCGAGCGATGCGCCAGACGTAACGATTCCGCTCGTGCACTTGAACGGCACCCGCGGCGAGGAACTGGCAGAGCAAAACGAATGCGCCTATCAAGCCATGCGTGTTGCAATCGAGCAGCTTATCGACGCCAGGCCTAACGCGCGGGATTACTATCCACGTGGCGAGGCCGCGTATCCGTTGGCAATGGCGCAGCACCGAATGCGGCTGGCGGCCCTAGAGGGCGTGCAGCGCGAGCTCGGTGAGATACGCGATGGGATCATGAAACAGAACGAAGACCGCAGAAGACAACGAGGTGAGAAATGAAACTAGGTTCGATGCTGATCAGCAGAAAACTGGTTCTTGCTTTGGGCGTTTCGCTCGTGTTGTTGGCGTGCGTTCAGTTTCGTTTTCACCGCGTTGAACGTGTCGAATACGAGAAGAGGATTTCAGAACAACACGATGCGATTGCTAAACTGCTGGCTGATGTTGCAGAAGAGCACGAGGCTGCTGTTTTGGCTACAGCCGAAAACGCGAAGTTACTGAAGACGATAAAAGCCCTGGAATCCGATTGTGTGCCGCGTGCGAGCGTTCGGGTTATTGACGACATACCGAGCGTGTCGATACGAGAGAAATGCCTTGGGTTTGCACTCGCATGGAAGGACGCGTTTCCCATACTCGCGCGAATGAAGAAGAACTTGGAACCTCGCGGGAATTAGCGCCGCGCGTAGTTGGAGGATGGATGATGATTACGAAAAAGAAAACGAGAGTTGCTTGTTGGTTAAAGAGGCCTAAGCCGCGACGGTTGAGGATCAACGATACGCTACGCGGGAGTCTTATGGAATCATGGGTTTTTCCAAACGAGAGTTTTGATATCCCGGCAAAATTCAAGATTGATCCGTATGTGTTTGATGAGAGTATTGTCAGTCGAGTTGGGCGCGTAATTCGGGTGCATTACACCTGCGTTAAGTTAGAGGGTTCCATGCTTTCGTTTAGGTGCCCCAACGCTTTTTCTTTTAATCCTGTCTGGTTCGCAATGTTGTCAATCCAAGACGAGTGCGTGATTTCGGTTGGGCTGAAAGCGCATTCACTCATAGGCGCACAACGTCTGTTGTTGCGAGAGCTGAAAGCCCGTGGTGCGCGTGGGGCTGTTGGTTCTATGCTGGATGCGTTCGTTACGCGCTCTGCGGGTAGAAAGGCTCGAGCATGATGACTGATTTCTGTGTCGTGGGCTTGTACGGTTATGAAGATTACACACCGCTAGGTGTTGTCGATGATTTCACGACTGCGCGCGCAATGGTCGAGCGGGCGGCTTTTTGGATTGGCGCTGACGCGTTTGAAAAATCAATGGCGCTTGGATACTGTGTTACTGTGTTTCGCGCCGCCGCCGCGGTCGAGACGCATTACTATCAGCGTCCCTCGCGAGCGAATGAATATTGGGAATGGATCGAATTCGTCGATAATCCGCAGGACGGTGAACTTACCTGGGCGCGTTTTCTTGAAGCCGCAAAAGGATCACTTAATGCCGGAAAATAAGCCGAGGATGTGGTGGTGCGGCTGGACCGCGCCTGATGACATTCCGGAAGAAGACATGCTCGCTAAGTGGCCCGATGGGATGGAGGGGTTTTGTACGGGCTCTGGGGATGAGTGTAGTATCTGGGCTGGCGGCGTTATCGCCGCGACGAGCGAGGATGCTTGGAAGGTCGTGCTTCAGTGCTACGGCGAATCCGCGGATCGAATTACTCGGCGTTGGGCACCTGAAGAGCATGCGGATGATTGGACGCCCGGAGACAGGTTTCCAGGGTTCACGTTGAAAGTTTCGCCGTAGCGGGTGTCTTCGCTTGCCCAAGATTCCAGTTCTTGTAGTATTCATTGTTCCGTTGTTCGCTTAACTTTGGGTGGGATCCTTTTTCTCCTCTTTGGTGTCCCGCCCTTCACTTTTAATTGCCCGTAAACTGCGGGTAATTGCCGGGTAATCCCATAATGGACGTACTTGCTCGGGGCGCATTGATAAATAAGTTGTACCTGTTGTCGCTCAGCGCTAATCTGTTCCGTGAATGTATTACGATACTGATATCGCGCCCGATACGCGCGCTGTTGATTGCCCTCTGTGTAGCGGCGTAGGTAGTGTTTTGTTATCGAATCCCGGGCGCGCGTGTGAGGGCATCGACGGATTTTTTGAGCATGTGGATACCATGCGTTGTCCATTATGTACTGGATCGGGGAACGCGTGTGATGAAGTGGCTACCGCGTTTTTGTTATTGAAATCTAGTGGGTTGTCGCTTTTCGAAACGATCTCTGAAATCTATAAACAGATGCCCGGTGTTGTGTCTCCATCATCTCTGCGATCGTTGGCGTTTGGTGATGATCTTTATCGCCACGTAGTGGCTGGTGAATAATGTCGTTGGAACCAAAACATGTTGATTGTCCTCTGTGCCGTGGATACGGGGAAGTTCGTGTTTCTCGATCCAGTGTGTCTTGTGCGGCGGCAACCAATATCATCGGCAAACGCATGGATTTCGTTGTTATCGACGATGTGCTCGATGCGTCGCAGCTTGGCCTAAGGGTTGCGCACGATAAATTCATGGGCGCAGCGACTCGCGCGGGATCATTAGTTCCTATTTCATATAGTGCTACTCATAAAGATACGTTCGATGTGACGAAAATCTTTCGTACGCCGAACGCTTTTTATAATGATGCATTCCAATATTTGCGTAGTACGCCGACATCTTGGTGTAAGAAGGCATGCCCACTTTGCGCGGGTTGGCGACAGATTGATTCCACACTCTCCGCTGCGTTCGCGCTGCTTGCGAGCGGTAAAGATTCGAATGCGCGCTCTATTGAAAGTCTGCGCGAATCAGGTCTGCTGCCAACGCCCCCATCTCGCTGCGTCATCAAAAACATGCGCCGATCGTTGAGGAGGATACCCGTGAAACGTTTGGTTGTTTGGGGCGAAACGAGGCTTGGATGATCTGCGCGCCTGAACTTGTTTGTTGTCCCGCCTGCTTTGGGGAACAGACGATTCAAGTGACAGATGAGTTTATGGATTTAATTCGGGACCCGTCGCCGTTGCCTGTGAGAACAAGAAATCTTTTGAAGGGCTTTTTGCGGGTTGTGTTCGAGGCAAAGCGTTACGACGCATTTCGTCGTGTGTGGTTTATTCCTTGCGGGCTGTGCGTATCAACAGGATGCGTGTTGGCCGAGTTAAGTTCAGCTTATATATTTATGCACACAATGCGTTCGTTTGTCTTTGAGGTGATTATGGATTTGATGGGTATCCTTCCTGAATTGTTTCAGAACGGGTACTCCCGGTTATATGAGAATTACATGTTACACTCTCTAGGAGGCGTTTCTTAAGATGATTAGGATGAACGAACTATGATGGTTGCTTGTCCGATGTGTGAGGGTGGCACGTTGAACGTTTCGCTTATGCTTCGTCCAAGTGTGGATGATACGAGGTTCTCGCGTTACTCTAAGGGGTGCTTGTTGTGTGGAGGGTGCAGTCTTGTTTGTGTCGAGGTGTCATCAGCGTATTTGCTTTTGGTAGCGGAAAGTTCTAGAGCGATTCACGCGCTAATAGATCTGTGCGCTGTTAAGCAATTGGCGGGCATGTTGCCTTCAAGTACGCGCAGGAGAACAGCGCGTATTATGAGAATCCAGGGATATCGCGAAAGAATTGACATTCTTTCGTATGATGTTGATTTCTCCTCGCGCAACTTTTTAAGGTAGGTATGCCATTTAATAGTACGTTCGGAGAACTGGTGCTGGAATTCAACAGGAATCACGTTGCGGTTGCGGGTACGGAACTTCGTGCCTCTCTTGAGTTTGGAGGAGATCCAGCCAGTTGTCCGTTTTGTGGGGGCTACGGAGATGTGCGCTTATTCTGGATTCACCAGAAGGCTTTTAAATCCAAGTTTAGCGAATATAAAAAGTGTTACAGATCGCGCGCAGGAGAACCCGATTACGCTTTTATCATTAGGAAAGCGATTCGTGCTACGGAGCAGCTTTCAAGTAGACCCCAAAAGGAATGGCGCTTTAGGCGCGTGCGTTGCCCACTGTGTGCCGGTTGGCGTAATATCGATTCAACGCTAGCTGGCGCATTTCTGTTGTTCGTGTCGTGCGGGTATTCACGCGAAACAGCGTTAGCTCAAATGCAAACGGTGCTGGCTAAATGGATGCCTTTGCATCCGCCGAGACGTATAACGAAGGCATTGAAGCGAGGAGAGCGCAGGGTGCCGTTGAAACGTTTACAGCCGTGGGTACGCGACCCTTTAGATTTCAGCCAATGCGAGGTTTGAATGAATAGTAATACTATGAATAAACGGATTATTTGTGCTGAGGGTTTGGTTAGGATTAGGAACGGTGATCTTAAATAGGGAAGGGGATTATGCTAGATTTAGGCACAGCAATTCGTAAGGCGCGCGTCTTACGCGGTGTTTCTCAGGAAGAGTTGAATCGTATGACGGGTTTTTCTTGTACGGCTTTTATAGAAACAGGAAGACGCGTTCCAAGTCTGCGCGTGTTGGAGATGATATCCAAAGCGCTTAGGATCCCGATGTATCTTCTCGTATTGATGGCAACACCTAGAAGTGAATTAGGCCATTTGGATCGTGTGGCAACCGAAACGTTTACGAAGCATTTGTTGGACCTGGTTTTGGCAGAACCGCCGGTGCGTAAAAATAAGAGTTAATTTTGTGTTGGGCGCATAACACGTAGTATCGCACTTAAGTTTTCTGGGCGACTCGTTTCGTTCTTTACCGAAGGACTATAAAGATGGGTTACAAGACGATTCCATTAAGAAGAGGTTTTACAGAGATCGAAACTTTGTATTGGTTGTGTCAAAAACACAACGCAGTGATCTGTGGTGGGTACGCGCGTTATTGCGCGTCGCCAATGCCGACAGCGCAGGTTCGCCCCGCTGAAGACGTGGATTTGTTTCCAAAAAACGAGAGCGCTGCGGAAGAGTTGCGGCAAGAGCTCCTTGCGCTTGGGTTTGAGCAACGGCATGAAAATCACGTATCAATAACCATGCGGGTGCCTAAGGAGGGCGAAGCGCACGACCGTCTTTTGTACATGCCAGTCCCGCAGATCATCAAGCCCGTTGTCGAAGGTGCGATTGTGACGCTTGGGGGTGTTGAAGAGATCCTGAATAACTTCGATTTTACGATTGCGCGCGCAGCGATTCTATCTCCGGCATTGATATTGGTCGACGAGCGCTTCGAGGAGGACGAGAAGCACGGCGTACTTCGTTTGATGAATATTCATTGTCCTGTGAGCTCGATGTTGCGCTGCTGCAAGTACGCGCGAAAGGGATATTTCATGAGGCCCGCTGAGACCCTGAAACTGTTCAACGACTGGAGCGCGCGCGATGATTCGTACCGTTTACGTTTGCTTGAACTCTTTAAGGAATCCGAGCGGGGCAAGGTTGGCCCAGATAATCCAGATGGAATGTCACAGGAAGAAATAGACGAGCTCGAGTCTTTGCTACGAATCGATTGAGGTTCTGATGCCTAGTTACCAATGCTATGACGAAGTGAGCGCAGACGCGGATGACCCGACTCCGATCGAGGCGTTAGACCAATGGGACGCTGCGGAAAAGTATGCGGAGTACTGGGACGATAATAGTGGCGAGGTCACCGAAAAGCGCGATGTCTTTGTTCGTGCTGTTGGTGAGGAGCGCTACGAAAAAATTCACGTTTGGATGGAATGGGACCCAATGTATTACTCGGAAAGCGTTGACGAGCCTCCGGTAAATGGTGGCGCTTGACAGCATCGAATAAATGCGGGAAACAACTTGCTGCGCGGTGCGAGAAGCGGTCTATCTCGGTCGGTCTCATAACCCGAAGGTCGCAGGTTCAAATCCTTCCCGCGCTACCAACGCGCCGCGCGTTAAGGGAATGCGTGGTGTTAGGGCACGTCGTCGATGCTATGCTCGTTACCTTCAGGGCGTCGACGCCTACCATCCGGTCCGAACCGGAGCCCGCTTTCGGTGGCAGATCGGGCTGCCATGAGGGTTTAGGCCCACCCGATTTTGTCCGTCTACGAAAGGCCGCGTTGAATGAATTTAGAAACCAAAAAGTTTGAGCCTATCCTTACGAAGGAAGAAATAGCGCGCGACGAGAGCACTCTGCCGTCGGGAACGGTTACACCGCGTCATGCCAGACTTCCGGCTACCGCGCGATTGCCAGTTTTTATGGTTGGCGAATTGATCGTGCTAAAGGATGTAACGTTCAAGATCGTCTATGTTGGGGAATCGACTTTGCTGCTCGAACCCGCGGAACCCGTCATTATAACAGAGATCATCGCTAAACCCTAGGAGGAGATGATGTCCGAAAACGACAGTGTTACGATTAGACCGGATGCGTGCGAGGTCACTCGTCGGGTGCGTGCCGCGCGTATTTACATATCCAGTCCGTTGTTTACGATTAATGGAACGCTTGTGCATCTCGGAGAGGCGTTGAAGGAAGTTCAGGATAATGTTGTCGCCGCACTTCGAAAGGGAGAACTTGTGATGCAACTCGGCGGCGTCCCTTACGTCCCGCATCTAAACGTGTTGTGGGACACAATTAGTCCTCACGAGGTGGATTACTGGTTGTATATGGATGAACAGTGGATCTACGCGAGCGATGCGCTTTATAGGTTTGGCGGAAAAAGTTCTGGCGCGGATAAGGAGATTGGGTGGGCCGCGGAATTCGGTCTTCCAATTCTCCATAGCGACGAGGCGCTTAGGGCTTTTATGGACTCATGGAATGCGGTGAAGGCCGTTTAATCATCGTTGTTGTGGATTTTTAACCGCATGATATTATTGACTCTTGTGCGGTTGGTTTGTATTCTCCTTTTCGACGCGTGACAATATCTTGCGTTACCTCAGACGCGGGCGACCGATCAGACCCCCTCAGAAGCTAGTCGCCCGCGTCAATTAATTTTACGTTCAAAATTGTTGTCTAAACAACCAATTATTGCATAATACAGGCTGGATGGTCGAAACGATTGGAGACGTATTGGCGATCGTATCGAGGCATTACAGATCGGGCGTCTTATGGTGACGTTAGTCTCTTTAGAATGGAGGCATTAGGGTGTCGAAACAGTACGCTCCGCGAGATCCATTTCTGGTCGATGTGTCTCTATGGGCTCGGAGGCTATGCGATGTTTGGGAAGAAGATGCCGATGAACAAATAGAGGCCGTACGCGGCCCGTACGTAGGCGCCCTGAGCCAACTGAATCGGCACGCGCTACATTACCCGCGGCACGCGCGGGCGGCGCTGAAGGCCATAGGGGCGGTTACGCTGGCCGGTCTGATACTATTACGGTCTAAGCGTGTTGGGGGACCGTACGCATTATGTTTTAAAAAGTTCCTTCGTTCTAGGCCTGAACTGGAAGGTGGTGTTAGGTTGTTGTTATGACCCAACTTGAAGTAAGCCCGAGGGATTTTGCGTCCGATTCCCAATTCTATCGAAATCTGATTGCACGTTGGGCGGGGTCACTGCTTGAAGCATGGACTGGAATGCAGCATTTAAAAGGACAGGATGATAGCCTGATCGTCTATATCGTGGCGATTACGACGCTGAAGCACGCGGCGCCACAGTCGAGCGGCGAGCTTCTTAACTCGCTACACTTGCTGATGTCCGCATCACGGGGTTTGTTGGAAAATGTCTCTCAGAACAGTCGCTTCGGGCGTAGGTTCAAATCGTTTGCCCGTGCGCACAGACGCGTGGAGATGGCGCTGAGCGCTTTGTATCACGCCGAACGTGCATATTGGATCTCTCACGCGGTTATGGCTGAGATGCAACATGGGCTTGTTGAACCGGGGGATTCGAGCAATACGCCTTCGATCGAGATTTGTAGCGATCGCAGTGCGGAGGCAGAGATGGTTCGGCTCGAGAGTTTGATGCGGAGAATAGCGGAACTTCATGCACGCGGCGTTGGCGAATTGAGCGGCCTTCGAGTATGCCTTCGAGCGTGGGCGACAAGGCTTTATCAACTGGCTTTATGGCCAGATTGGTTGTGTAATATTCAATCGATGTCGGAAGAGTTGCGACGAGCAATAACCTCCATCGGTAAGGTATCCATTGCGGTATCCTCAGAACTATTCGACGCGCCGGCATCTCTTTCTGTCTTGGAGAGTAGTTGTGAGGCGGTTGCGGTTTTATTGAAGGATGACGTCCCGTTTCATCGCGCGTATAATGCGTTTAAGGAATTACTACCAACGCTGCGAGAAGCTTGTGGTTTTCTCGTGGTCGAGAAGGGTTTGACGTGAACGAAGGGGTGTTGCTATGGCTATAGGAGCGATTGTTACTTTGGCGCTGCTCGGCGCGGCGCTCGTTGCGTTTGGCGTTATTTTGTGGGTGTGTGGTGGCAAGTTGAAATTCCCTAAGGGAACGCGCTACGAAGCGACGCTGGTGGTGGGATCAAGCGCGATTTTAAAAACTCATTTGGTTTTGACAGGAAACATTTCATTCTGTGACACCAGGACAACTGGCGACGGGATTGCACTGCGGTGCTGCGAAATTAATAAATCGGTTCGTGCGGCCTTTGGAAGATTTAGGATGTTACAGCCCGCGATCGCGAGTACGGCCAAAGAGATCGTTGTTTGGGTTATGGATGAGTCGACGTACGTTAAATCGGGCGGCACCAAAATGGTTGCGTACCTGGCCAAAACGGTCGCGCACGTACGCCATTGCGAACGGCGCTTTTGGGGGGACTTCGCGCCTATGATTTGTATTAAAATCGACGCCGGCGCCGTGTTGTCCGAAAACGGCGAGCCGCTGATTCACGAGTTGTGCCATGTTTACAGAGGCGATTATGTCGCCGACTCGGATGACCATTCCGACGAAAAGATTTGGATTGGAGCGGGGCACGGACGCGACACTGTACAGTTTCTAGCGCGCGAGATGGTTCTTTCGCGGAAGATCTAGAATGAATTGAAAGGGGAAGTGATGCCGATTCAATGTCCAATACAGGTTGATGCTATCGCGTTCGCCGAGCACCCGGGGTTTAATTCCGAAAAGGTGGGTATGCTGGTGCATATTAAACCGTGTGAGGAATCCTTGCGGGGTAAAACTTTTATCGGTGTTTATCTGGGAGATATGCAGATTTCAGTTGGTTGCTCATATCATCCGGAGAGCAAAAAACTTGAGGTCTATGGAACACACAACCCGGCTATTTACGTGCCCGCGTTACGGAGGGTTGTTTGGGGTTGCGGATCTTGGTGGCGCGCGATTAAGGACCCATCGCAGCTAGACAAGGAAATCACTGAGGGCGATATTTCCGGGACTTGGTACGTACAGTTGATGCTACAGATGCTTAAGGAGGACGCCCTCAAAAAGGAAACGGAAGAGGTTGATATGCCGAAGGCGGATACTGCTGACGAGCCTACTTAACGCCTTGGTAGCTCGCGTATGCAGTTTCTAATAAACCATCTTGGCCCCAATACCCAAGGTCTGCATGCGTGTCGTTTGTATCCCCCTCGAATTCTTCCTCGGCTTCATGGGTAAGCTCGTGCATGTATACGTAGACGAGCTTGTCGCTATCTTTGAATAGCGCCAATGGTTTGAGCGCGATCACAAAATCGTCGAGTTCTGTGGTCGCCGTTTGAATGCCGCTTATTCGTGCGCACAAGGGGTCATCCTGTAGAACGGCGCACCAGGTTTCGAGCGTATGCGCGATGTACAACGTGACGTGCTTTAGCGATGCAAGTCTCGTATTTTTAAGCATGGCATGCGTGGCGGCGGCAAGCGCGATTTTGGTCGCATCGTCTAGGTCCCCGTCGTGCTCGAGCATAAAGGAGATTGTTACGCCTTCAACTTCAGTTCCGAGGAGCGCTTCCGTATGCGCTTCAATTTCCTCGTCGACAGGATATGTCTTGTTTTCGCACGCGCCGGCGAGCGTGATAAGAATCAGTATCGTGTGCGTGTACCTCATGATTTTCCCCCTTTGTTTGGTGTTGTTGGTTACTGGCGATCGCGCGCTTTCGCGGCGGCCTCTGCGCGTGCGTTGTCGAAATAAAGTTGGCGTATGTCTTCGACGAATGACCGGCCACAGCGAGGGCAGCAACGCTCTAGCGGGTCTCTGACGTTGCGCGCATTCAGGTCTTTGCATTCCGGGCATGTTGATTGATATCCTTGGGCGCGGCTCACTTTGTCCGGGTTGTTTGACATGCACATGAACTCATGAGCCATGTTGGAATACGAGTTGAATCGCTTTTCCCAGGTAACTCCGTCTTTCTTTATGCACAGACCAAACTTGTTGTGTGTCTCGTCTTCGTAAACCCTGAGAAATATCGTCGTCGGCATTTTAGTATCCTTTCCTTATAGGCATTAGTAAAACCAGGAGTTTGAACTCCTGCTCTTTATTAGGGGTGATTATGATCGGACTCGCGTCACCCGTAAAAGTAAAGTTCATCGATGGGAACGCTTTCTTGTTCTGCGCGCGATAGACGTCTCTGAAAGTTTTGCGGGCCTTAGCAAGTATTCGTGCGTCGATGGGAACGTTAGTTACGCTTTGGCTCGGTAACGTTGAGGCTTGGGTTGTGGTGTTAACGTACGCGCTACAGTCCGGAAACTCGGCCACGCCGTCTGGGATTTTTTTGGACGCATCAAGTTCTAATTCAATTCCCGCGCCGATAATGCTTACGCGTTCCGGCCAAATCTCGACGGAGATGTCTTTTTCGCCTTGGCCGCGTAACGAGGTTTCACAATCGTTAAGCTCGTAAGGGTGCACGAAGAATTCCGTATTCAACTTGTGTTTGATAGGGTGCCAGTATGCGCAGAGTGATCGCATGTCAGTTGCGATCGCGCTGATTTGGCCATCGTTGATTTTAAAGTAAACGTACGGGCTCGTTATGTCGTTAGAGGTGCTTGCGTAGGCGCGTGTTGCGCAGGCTTGTTGTAGTACGTACGCTTTCGTTTGAAACTTGGTGATCATGCTGCAAGGTCCATCGCGCGTACGTCGGCCGACATGCATTCGTACGATTCGCAGATATAGCCGAGAACTTTGTCGGGCTCTTCGTCGTATTGTTCCCAAATCCAAGTGTCGCCGCTTAGCATTGGTTCCTGCTCGTGGTTGCAATGCGGGCAGCGTACGGAATGGCGATGAAGTTTCGCGCGGCGTTGTTCTAGTTTATCTGCGAAAGCGGCGTTGCGTTGTGCGTAGGTTTTATTCATGTCCAGCCTCTACAATAACAATACGAACGGATGCCTACGGTTGCAAGTAGGCATCAGGTCGATTGTTGATATCTTAGTCGATTTTGGTAGGCTCGTGTGCATCCTTGTACGCGGAACCGTTCCTTACAAAATCGCGCAGTTTATAGAGACCATTAGCTGCGCAGTATATTGCAAGGTTCATCGCTAGCGGTAACGGCAAAGGATGCGCTGGGATTCTGAGGTCCCTCGCGCATTCGCGGGCAACTCCGGTGTCCAGGTTAATAACGCTAGAAGAATCGAGTGCCTTTCGAGGGGTTTTGAATTGCGACGAACATACGGTTGAAG
>Ga0299912_10000908_pt1 | contig 24040 bp, 20 predicted proteins | sample RVTome_2_FD_207667 | JGI IMG/M metagenome (GOLD analysis project Ga0299912, IMG submission 207667) | Soil microbial communities from uranium-contaminated site in the Upper Colorado River Basin, Wyoming, United States - RVT95D214 (version 2) ... | reverse complement strand
TTGCGGGAACAGGCACGGCTCTATCTGTTACCGCCGCGACGCAAGCGATCTTATCCGCGTCAGGTTAAGCCTCGTGCCGCCAAGTATCCGACAAAAAAATGCCAGTCAGCTTAACTGACTGGCATTGCGCTTCGGCGGGGCTTTTTCATGTCCGCGCTTCGGGGAGCCCCCACAGACTCACTGCTCACCCTTGCCGCTGGCCGAGCTTATCGGGCATAGTCGTCTCTCCATTCCAACGGGGAAAAAAGCTGTGATCGTTCTCTTCACCGATTTCGGCGTGCGCGATCCCTATGTGGGGCAGGTCAAGGCGCGTCTCGCAGAACACGCACCCGCGCAGCAGGTGGTGGATCTGCTGCACGAGGTGCCTGACTTCAACCCGCATGCGGGCGCCCACTTGCTGGCGGCGTTTGCCTCCGGTTTCCCGCCCGGCAGCGTGTTTCTGGCGGTTGTCGATCCTGGCGTGGGCACGCCGCGCGACGCCGTGGTGGTGATGGCCGGCGGCCGCTGGTTTGTCGGGCCGGACAACGGACTGTTGTCGGTTGTGACCGCGCGCCATGCCGACACCCGGTTGTGGCGCATCACCTGGCAGCCCGAGAGGCTGTCGGCCACCTTTCACGGGCGCGATCTGTTCGCGCTGATCGCCGCCGATATCGCGCGCGGCGAATTTCCCATCGACAAGTTGAGCCCGACCGACAAGCTGAATGTCGAGTTCGATACCGGCGACCTGGCGCGGGTGATCTACATCGACCACTACGGCAACGCCTGGACCGGGGTGCGCGGGTTGCAACCGGATGCACGCGTCAGTGCCGCGGGAAAGTCATTCAAGCACAGCGAGAGCTTCGGCTTCGTCGGCAAGGGCGAAGGCTTCTGGTTCATCAACAGCGTCGGCTTGCTGGAGCTTGCGGTCAACAGAGGCAGCGCTGCGTCCACGTTCGGGCTGAAGGTCGGCGATCCGGTACAGGTGCAGCGGCCCAGCTGAGCGCGCTCAATCCAGCCCGACCAGCAGTGCCCGGTAATCGTTGACGTTGGTGCGGGTGGGGCCGCTGACGACGAGATCGCCCAGGGTTGCAAAAAATCCGTGACTGTCGTGATCCGCGAGATATGTGGTAGCGTCCAGTCCCTGCGCCCGCGCGCGCGCCAGCGTGTCCGGGCTGATCACCGCACCTGCATTGTCTTCGCTGCCGTCAATGCCGTCGGTGTCGCAGGCGATCGCCCATGCGGGCGTGTCCTTCAGGGACAGGGCGAGCGCGAGCAGATACTCCGCATTGCGGCCGCCGCGACCATGTTGCGGGCGCAGGGTGACGGTGGTCTCGCCTCCGGAAATCAAGGCCAGCGGCTGACGCCGCGCCAGCGCATGCACCAGCGCGGCGTGTTGTTTGGCCACGGCCTGTGCATCGCCGCTGACGCTGTCGGACAGTACAAGGGCTGGAATGCCGTGTTGTTCGAAGTAACGCGCCGCAGCCGTCAGGCTTCCGCGTGCGCTCGCGATGATGCGGTTTTCCATGCGCGCAAAACAGGGATCGCCGGGCTTGGGTGTGTCGTCCAGCGCGCTGCTGGCGCAAGCCTTTAGATGGTGCTGAATGCCGTCAGGCAGGGCAATGTTGAAGCGTTGCAGACGCTTGAGCGCGTCGGTGCAGGTGGTCGGGTCGGGCGCGCAGGGGCCGGACGCGATATGGGTCGGATCGTCGCCGACGACGTCGGAAATGATCAGCGCCAATCCTTGCGCACCGTTTGCCGCCTGTGCCAGGCGCCCACCCGACAGGCGGGTGAGGTGCTTGCGCACGGTGTTGATGTCGTGGATGGTCGCGCCGGCGCCGAGTAGCGCCTTGGTTACCTTGCGCAGTTCCTTCAGGCTGACCCCATCGATTGGCGCGGCGAGCAGACTCGATCCGCCGCCTGAAATCAGTGCGAGCAGCAGATCGTCCGGCCCCAGTTTGCCCGCCATCTCCAGCATGCGAACAGCGGCCTCCTCGCCGCGTCCGTCGGGCAGTGGGTGGCTGGCCTCGACGACCTCGATGCGGCGCGTGGGCAGGCCGTGCTGGTAGCGGGTGACCACCAGCCCGGACAAGGGCGCATCTGCCGGCCAGTGGGCTTCCACCGCGGCCGCCATGCTGGCGGCCGCCTTGCCGCCCCCGACCACCAGGGTGCGGCCGCGCGGCGGCGAGGGCAGGTGCGGCGGCAGGATGTGCGCGGGGTCGGCTGTGGCCACCGCGGCGCCGAAGGATTCCAGCATCAAGCGTAGAGCGCGCGCCGGAGGGTCCCCCGCTGTTGCGCTGCGGCCATTTCGAAGCAGTGTGTGTGAATTCATCTCGTGAAACCGGAGAACAGCATGCTGAATTGTAGTTGCCTGCTACTTGAACCAGTGGCCCGGGCAGCGAAGCGTACTGCGAGCAGTCGTGTTTGCAGATAAACTTCCTGCGAGGAATGAATGCTGTATTGATCCGAAATAGTCGGGCATAGCGCTATTGGCGCAGTCTGGCTGGTCATCCAACCAGAGTTACAAGACGAACAGCAAGGCTTAACGATGACATTCTCCGCACCCCCCCTTTCTCCTGTATTCAAACGCTTCGCCCTGGTGTCTGCTCTTGTGCTTGGCGCAGCCGCTGTCTGGACGATGACTCAAGATTCGAAGGATGAAGGGGGGCACAAGAATTCCATCGATGCAGACGCACAAAAGAAAACGGCGGGTGCCAAACCCGCGCTGACCGTCATGGCCATCACGCCGCAGCGTGTCGAGTGGCCGCGGATGCTGCCGGCCAATGGCAATATCGCCGCCTGGCAGGAAGCGGTGATCGGCGCCGAAATCGGCGATCTCCGGCTGACCGAGGTGCGGGTCAATGTGGGCGACCGGGTGCAGAGAGGCCAGGTGCTGGCACGCATATCCAAAGATAGCGTGGAAGCCGCGCTGTCGGAGTCCAGGGCTGCGGTTGCCGAGGCGGAGGCGATGCTGGCCGAGGCCAAGGCCAACGGCGACCGTGCACGCCAATACCAGGCCACCGGGTTTATGAGCGCGCAGCAGATCAACCAGTACCTGACGGCCGAGAAGACTGCCCTTGCCCGCCTGGACGCCGCACGCGCCAGGCTGCAGGCAGAGCAACTGCGTCTGGCGCAAACGGCCGTGCGCGCACCCGATGACGGAGTGATTTCTGCGCGCACCGCCACGGTCGGCTCGATGGCGCAACCCGGTCAGGAACTGTTCCGCCTGATTCGTGGCAGTCGCCTCGAATGGCGCGCCGAAGTGAGTGCAGCCGATCTTGGCAAGCTGAAACCCGGCGTCACTGCCACGCTGACCGCACCCAACGGCGCTCGCGTCCAGGGCCGCGTGCGCATGGTCGCGCCCACCGTGGATCCGCAGACGCTCAACGGTCTGGTGTATGTCGATCTGCCGGTTGCCGAGACCGGCAATACCCTGCGGGCCGGCACATTCGCCCGCGGCGAATTTGAACTGGGGCGTGAGCGTGCCATGAGCCTGCCGCAGACCGCCGTGCTGCTCCGCGACGGGTTCTCCTATGTATTCCGGCTTGACGATCAGAACACGGTTACGCAGACCAAAGTCGCCGTGGGGCAGCGGATGGGCGATCAAATCGAGATTGTCGGTGGCATCGCAGCGGATGCTCGTGTGGTGGCGAGCGGCGCCGGCTTCTTGGCTGATGGCGACCGGGTGCGGGTGGTGAATGCGCCGGCGACAGCAAGCAAGAACCCATAAGCGGAAACTCACCATGAACGTCTCGTCCTGGTCGATTAAAAACCCGATTCCGGCTGTGCTGCTGTTCATCCTGCTGACGCTGGCAGGCCTGATGGCGTTCAAGGCCATGAAGATCCAGCAATTCCCGGACATCGATTTGCCGACGGTGACGGTGACCGCCACGCTGCCGGGCGCGGCGCCGGCACAGATGGAAACCGAAGTTGCGCGCAAGATCGAGAATGCCGTCGCCACGCTGCAAGGCATCAAGCACATCTACACCAAGGTGCAGGACGGCACCGCCACCGTCACCATTGAGTTCCGTCTGGAAAAGCCGACGCAGGAGGCGGTGGACGACGTGCGCGATGCGGTGTCGCGCATCCGCGCCGACCTTCCCGGAGACCTGCGCGACCCCGCGATTTCGAAAGCCAATCTGGCCGGATCGCCGATCCTCACCTATACCGTCGCGTCCAGCCGGATGGATGACGAGGCGCTGTCCTGGTTTGTCGACAATACCGTCACCAAACGCATGCTCAGCGTGCGCGGGGTGGGTGCGGTGTCGCGCGTGGGCGGCGTCAGCCGCGAAGTGCGCGTGGAACTCGATCCGGCCCGCCTGCTGGCGCTGAACGCAACCGCAGCCGATATCTCGCGTCAATTGCGGCAGATCCAGCAGGAAGCTTCCGGCGGTCGCGCCGACGTGGGCGGGGCGGAACAGTCGGTGCGCACCATAGCCACGGTCGAGTCGGCCGACGAGCTGGCGCGCATGGACATCGTTCTTTCCGATGGCCGGCGCGTGCGGCTTGATCAGGTGGCCAGCGTCACCGACACCGTGGCTGAACAGCGCGCGGCCGCGCTGCTCAATGGCAAGCCCGTGGTCGGCTTCGAAATCGTGCGCAGCCGTGGCGCGGGCGAAGTCGAAGTGGCCGACGGGGTGCGCGCCGAACTGGCCAGGCTGAAAGCCGCCCACCCGGATATCACCGTCACCGAGGCTTTCAATTTTGTCGACCCGGTGCAGGAGAACTTCGACGGCTCGATGTCGCTGCTGATCGAGGGCGCCATCCTTGCGGTCATTGTTGTGTGGTTCTTTCTGCGCGACTGGCGCGCCACGCTGGTTTCCGCCACCGCCCTGCCGCTGTCGATGATTCCGGCCTTTGCCGTGATGCACCTGATGGGCTTCACGCTCAATGTGGTCACGCTGCTCTCCCTGTCGCTGGTCGTCGGCGTTCTGGTGGACGATGCCATCGTCGAGATCGAGAACATCATCCGCCATCTGCGCATGGGCAAAACGCCGTATCAGGCGGCGATGGAGGCGGCCGAGGAAATCGGCATGGCGGTGATCGCCACCACCTTCACCTTGATTGCGGTGTTTCTGCCCACCGCATTCATGAGCGGCGTGCCGGGCAAATTCTTTGTGCAGTTTGGCTGGAGCGCGGCGATCGCGGTGTTCTTCTCGCTGGTCGTGGCGCGCTTGCTCACCCCCATGATGGCGGCGTATTTCCTGAAGCCGCCGCGGAAGGAGCATGCCGAGCCCTTCTGGATGGGGCTCTACCTGCGGTGGGCGGCATGGTGTCTGAAGCACCGCGTGATCACCCTGCTCGCGGCGGCAGGGTTCTTTTTCGGCTCCTTTGCCCTGGTGCCGCTGCTGCCTACCGGATTCATCCCGCCGGATGACCTGTCGCAAACGCAGGTCTACCTTGCGCTGCCGCCTGGAAGCACCTTCAAGGACACGCTGGCTGTTGCCGAGCAGGCGCGCGAAATCGTGCAACGGCATCCGCACGTGAAAATGGTCTATACGGCGGTGGGCGGCGGCGCGGCAGGCTCGGATCCGTTCATGCCGCGCGGGGCGGCCGAGGTGCGCAAGGCGACCTTGACGATCAACATGACGCCGCGTTCGCAACGTGGCGGGATTACCAAACAGACTGTGGAACGCGAATTGCGTGAAGCCCTGACGGCACTCCCCGGCGCGCGCGTGACGGTCGGTTTTGGCGGATCGAGCGAAAAATACATTCTGGTGCTGGCGAGCGAAAACGGCCAGGCATTGGCCGAGCATGCGCGCACGGTCGAGCGCGAACTGCGCACCCTGCCCGGAATCGGCAACGTCACCACCAGCGCCAGCCTGGTGCGTCCTGAACTCGTCGTGCGGCCTGATTTCGAGAAAGCCGCGAACCTTGGCGTGACCTCGGCATCGATTGCCGACACGCTGCGCATCGCCACGGCGGGCGACTACGACCAAGGGCTGGCCAAGCTCAATCTATCCCAGCGGCAGGTGCCCATCGTCGTCAAGCTGCCGCCCGGCGCGCGCCAGGACATGACGCTGCTGGAGCGCATGACCGTCCCCGGCAAGTACGGCCCGGTGATGATCGGCAATGTCGCCTCGCTCAGCATCGACGGCGGCCCCGCCGAGATCGACCGCTATGACCGGCAGCGCAACATCAACTTCGAGATCGAGCTGAATCAGCAGCCGCTGGGACTGGTGGAAAGCCAGGCCATGGCGCTGCCCAGCATTCAAAACCTGCCGCCCGGCGTGACCCAGACCACGATAGGCGACGCCGAGGCGATGAACGAACTGTTTGCGAGTTTTGGCCTGGCGATGCTGACCGGGGTGCTGTGCATTTATATCGTGCTGGTGATGCTGTTCAAGGGCTTCGTCCAGCCCGCCACCATACTGGCCGCGCTGGTGCTGTCCGTTCCGGGTGCATTTCTGGCGCTGTTCGTCACCCAGACCGCGTTGTCGATGCCGTCGATGATCGGGCTGGTGATGCTGATGGGGATCGCCACCAAGAACTCGATTCTGTTGATCGACTATGTCATCCTGGCGCGCCGCGACCATGGCCTGAGCCGATGGGACGCCCTGTTGGACGCCTGCCGCAAACGGGCCAGGCCGATTGTGATGACCACCGTGGCGATGGGCGCTGGCATGCTGCCGATCGCCATCGGCCTGGGCACCGACCCGAGCTTCCGCGCGCCGATGGCCATCGTCGTCATTGGCGGGTTGATCACTTCGACCTTCCTCAGCCTGCTGGTCATCCCGGTCGTGTTCACCTTTGTGGATGACCTGATCGGGTGGGGACGGCGCTTTTTCCATCCTGCGCAACCGGCGCCGGAGTCATCAGCGGGTTTGTAGGGACTAATAGAAACGACCAGGCGAACCTGGCCGTTTGTCCCGCCTGAGTTGGAATGACTACTTGGCGGCGTCTTTGGCCTTGTCGGCCATCTCCTGCGCTGCATCGGCAGTGCCTTGAGCGGCTTCGGCAACCGCGTCTTTGGTTGCATCAGCGGCTGCACCGGCCGCTTCACCTGCAGCTTCGGCAGCGGCGCCGGCTGCCTCGGCAGCAGAGCCTGCGGCTTCGGCGGCGGAATCCGCTGCGGCGCCGGCGGCCTCCTTTGCTTCTTCCATGGCGGGGGCGGCGGCTTCTTCAGCCTTCTGGCAGGCAGTCAGTGCAAGGGCGGCGAACAGTGCGACGAGCAGTTTCGATTGCATGGGGTTCTCCCTGGTGTGGGTTAAAAAAGACGGGTCTGGCTACCCGCCTTCCTATTAATAAGCCCCAAATGCTTACGTAACAAGTCTATAGCCGCAGTTGCGGCCGCGTACGGGGATTCTACGTTTCAGAACGACTCGTCGTCGCGCAGGTAGCGCCATTGCCCCAGCGGCAACTCGCCCAGCCGCACGCGGCCGATGCGCACGCGCTTCAGCCCCACCACCTTCAGCCCCACCAGTTCGCACATGCGGCGGATCTGGCGCTTGCGGCCCTCCTTCAGGATGAAGCGCAACTGGTCGGCGTTCTGCCAGCCGACCCGGGCCGGGCGCAGCTTGCGGCCGTCGAGCGAGAGGCCGTGGTTGAGCAGCGCGAGGCCACGTTCGTCGAGCCGGCCTTCGACCCGCACCAGATACTCCTTCTCGACGTCGGAATCGTCGCCGATGAGCTGTTTGGCAATGCGCCCGTCCTGCGTCAGCACCAGCAGGCCGGTCGAATCGATGTCGAGACGGCCGGCCGGCGCCAGTCCCTTCAGATGCGTCGGATGAAACGCCCGTCCGGCGCGTCCGTCCTGCCACAGGGTGTCGGGGCGGATCAGCGTCACGGCCGGCTGATAGCCCGGCTCCGGCTGGCCCGACACATAGCCGACGGGCTTGTGCAGCAGGAGGGTGACGCGCTCGGCCTGGCGTGCGTTCGCTACGGCATCGAGGCGGATCGCGCAGGCGGGGTCGACCTTGGTGCCGAGTTCGCTGACGCGCTTGCCGTCGACGAACACGAGGCCTTTTTCGATGTAGCTGTCGGCCTCGCGGCGCGAGCACAGCCCGCGTTCGGACATCAGCTTGGAGAGGCGGACAAGCTCGGCCATCAGTGCCTCGACAGCACCGGTTGCAGGTAGTGTCCGGTATGGCTCGCCGGATTGTCTGCCACCGCCTCCGGCGTGCCCTCTGCAAGGATCATTCCGCCGCCGGCGCCGCCTTCGGGCCCGAGGTCGATCAGCCAGTCGGCGGTCTTGATCACATCCAGGTTGTGCTCGATGACGACCACGCTGTTGCCGGCATCGGACAGGCGCTGCAGCACCTTCAGCAGCAGGTCGATGTCGGCGAAGTGCAGCCCGGTGGTGGGCTCGTCGAGGATGTAGAGCGTGCGCCCGGTGTCGCGTTTGGACAGCTCGAGCGCGAGCTTGACGCGCTGCGCCTCGCCGCCCGACAGCGTGGTGGCGGACTGGCCGAGCCGGATGTAGCCGAGGCCGACGTCGAGCAGGGTTTGGAGTTTTCTTCTTACCACCGGCACCGCGGCGAAGAACTCGTGCGCCTGCTCGATGGTCATTTCCAGCACCTCGCGGATGGTCTTGCCCTTGTACTGCACCTCCAGCGTTTCGCGGTTGTAGCGCGCGCCGTGGCAGACGTCGCACGGCACGTAGATGTCCGGCAGGAAGTGCATCTCGACCTTGATCACGCCGTCGCCCTGGCAGGCCTCGCAGCGTCCGCCCTTGACGTTGAAGGAGAAGCGGCCCGGCCCGTAGCCGCGCGTGCGCGCTTCCGGCACGCCGGCGAAGAGTTCGCGGATGGGGGTGAAGAGACCCGTGTAGGTGGCCGGGTTGGAGCGCGGGGTGCGGCCGATCGGCGACTGGTCGACGTTGATCACCTTGTCGAAGAATTCCAGGCCGTGGATTTCGCCGTGCGGCGCGGGTTCGGCCGACGAGCCGTACAAGTGGCGCGCGACGGCGGTATAGAGCGTGTCGTTGATCAGCGTCGACTTACCCGATCCCGATACGCCGGTGACGCAGACGAGCAGCCCGACCGGAAGATTGAGCGTGACGTTTTTCAGGTTGTTGCCGCTGGCATCGGTCACCACCAGCTGGCGCTCGGGGTCGGGCTGGCGGCGCTTTTTCGGGATGGCGATGCGGCGCCGGCCCGACAGGAATTGCCCGGTAAGCGAGTGTTCGCTCATGCGGATCGCTTCCGGCGTGCCTTCGGCCACCACTTCGCCGCCGTGCACGCCGGCGCCGGGACCCATGTCGACCACGTAGTCGGCGGCGCGGATGGCGTCCTCGTCGTGCTCGACCACCAGCACCGAGTTGCCGATGTCGCGCAGGTGCTTGAGCGTGGCGAGCAGGCGGTCGTTGTCGCGCTGGTGCAGGCCGATCGAGGGTTCGTCCAGCACGTACATCACGCCGGTCAGCCCCGAGCCGATCTGCGAGGCGAGGCGGATGCGCTGCGACTCGCCGCCGGAGAGCGTGTCGGCGGAGCGGTCGAGCGACAGGTAGTCGAGGCCGACGTTGTTGAGGAAGCCGACGCGGGCGACGATTTCCTTGACGATCCTGTCGGCGATCTGCGCGCGATGGCCATCGAGTTTCAGCGCCTCGAAAAAAACCAGCACCTGCTTCAGCGGCATCGCGCTGACCTGGAAAATCGGCACGCCGCCGACCATCACGTGGCGTGCCTCCTCGCGCAGCCGGGTACCGTGGCAGGCCGGGCAGGGCTTGTTGTTCTGGTACTTGGCGAGCTCCTCGCGCACCGCCATCGAGTCGGACTCGTGGTAGCGGCGCTCCATGTTGGCGAGCACGCCCTCGAACGGATGCTGGCGCGTGGTGAATCCGCCGCGTGGGGCGAGGTACTGAAAGCCGATCGCTTCCTTGCCGCTGCCGTTGAGGATGATGTCGCGGATGCGCGCGGGCAGATCTTCGAACGGCGTGTTGAGGTCGAAACCATAGTGCATCGCCAGGCTCTGCAGCATCATGAAGAAGAACTGGTTGCGCTTGTCCCACCCCTTGATCGCGCCACTTGCCAGCGACAGATGCGGGAAGGCCACCACGCGCGCCGGGTCGAAGAAGGTGATCTGACCGAGGCCGTCGCAGGTGTTGCACGCGCCCATCGGGTTGTTGAACGAAAACAGGCGCGGCTCCAGCTCGGGCAGGGCGTAGCTGCACACCGGGCAGGCGAACCTGGCGGAGAACAGGTGCTCCTTGCCGGCGTCCATTTCCACCGCCAGCGCGCGGCCATCGGCGTGCCTGAGCGCAGTCTCGAAGCTTTCGGCCAGGCGCTGCTTGGCATCCGCGCGCACCTTCAAACGATCCACGACTACCTCGATGGTGTGCTTCTTGTTCTTGTCGAGTTTGGGCACGGCATCGATCTCGTGCACCTTGCCGTCGACCCGCACCCGCACGAAGCCCTGCGCGCGCAGTTCGGCGAAGAGCTCGAGGTTCTCACCCTTGCGCCCCACCAGCAGCGGCGCCAGGATCATCAGCTTGGTGTCTTCCGGCAGCGCCAGCACCGCGTCGACCATCTGCGACACCGTCTGCGCGGCGAGCGTGATGCCGTGCTCCGGGCATTGCGGGTCGCCGACGCGGGCGTACAGCAGGCGCAGGTAATCGTGGATTTCGGTGACGGTGCCGACGGTCGAGCGCGGGTTGTGGCTGGTCGCCTTCTGCTCGATCGAGATCGCCGGGGAGAGGCCTTCGATCAGGTCGACGTCGGGCTTTTCCATCAGTTGCAAAAATTGCCGCGCGTAGGCCGACAGCGATTCGACGTAGCGCCGCTGGCCCTCGGCGTAGAGCGTGTCGAAGGCGAGCGAGGACTTGCCCGAGCCCGACAGCCCCGTGATCACCACCAGCTTGTTGCGCGGCAGATCGAGGTTGATGTTCTTCAGGTTGTGGGTGCGGGCGCCACGGATGCGGATGAATTCCATTGTTTGACGGCCATCGATTAAGGCGGCGAGTGTAATTCGCAACCTGCTAATATAACGGACTTCCCGATTTCACCTAACCCCGGTTAGAACATCCGCAGTGGCCCAGATCGACCTGTCCGAAAGCATGACCCGCGCCGAAAAGCGCGCCGCATCGGGCTTGGCGGCGATCTTCGGGCTGCGCATGCTGGGCATGTTCCTGATCCTGCCGGTGTTCGCGCTGTATGCCGAGCACCTGCCGGGCGGCGACAACCACACTCTGGTTGGCTTGGCGCTCGGCATGTATGGCCTGACCCAGGCCATCCTGATGATTCCGTTCGGCATGGCATCCGACCGCATCGGCCGCAAGAAGGTCATCATTTTCGGCCTGGTCGTGTTTGCCCTCGGCAGCTTTCTAGCCGCCACCGCCACCGACATCTACTGGACCATTGCCGGCCGCGCGCTGCAGGGCGCGGGCGCGATTTCCGCCGCCGTTACCGCCATGTTGGCCGACCTCACCCGCGAAGAGCACCGCACCAAGGCGATGGCGCTGGTCGGTTCTACCATCGGCGTCGCCTTTGCCGTGTCGCTGGTGGCGGGGCCGGCGCTCAATCGCGTGATCGGCGTACCGGGCATTTTCGCGCTGACCGGCGTGCTCGCGCTGGCCGCCATCTGGGTGGTGAAGGTGTGGGTGCCCGATCCCGCAGACAGTCATTTCCATGCCGACGCCCAGGCCAATCCGGCGAAACTGGTCGACGTGCTGAAAAACGGCCAGCTCGCCCGGCTCGACTTCGGCATCTTCGCCCTGCACGCGGCGCAGATGGCGATGTTCGTCGTGGTGCCGGTGGCGCTCAAGAACAGCGGTCTCGACGCCGACCACCACTGGGCGGTCTACCTGCCGGTGCTGCTCGGCTCCTTCGTGCTGATGGTGCCGGGCATCATTTATGGCGAAAAGCGCGGCCAGATGAAGCCGGTGTTCGTCGGTTCGGTGGCGCTGATGCTGCTGGCCCAGCTGGGGCTGGCGTTCGGCATCGACCATTTCTGGGGCATCGTGTGGTCGCTGTTCTTTTATTTCGTTGCCTTCAATCTGCTCGAAGCCAGCCTGCCCTCGCTGATTTCCAAGCTCGCCCCGGTGTCGGCCAAGGGCACCGCGATGGGTGTCTACAATACCGCGCAGGCGTTGGGACTGTTCTTCGGTGGGGTGTTCGGCGGTTGGCTGGCGCAGCATTACGGTTTCCAGGCGGTGTTCCTGTTTTGCGTGATCCTGATGGGCGCGTGGCTGCTGGCGAGCCTGTCGATGACGGCGCCGCCCGCGATCAAGACCCGCCTGTTTCGCGTCGGCGTGATGCCTGCGGACGAGGCCGCGCTGCTTAAAATGCAGCTGGCCGAGGTGGCCGGGGTGGTCGAGGCCGTGGTGCTGGCCGAAGAAGGCGTGGCCATGCTCAAGGTCAGCCTAAAGGGCTGGGACGAGGCCAGTGCGCGCAGCCTGCTGAAAGCTGCTGCTGCCGGCTAGGCAGGCCTGATAGAATCGCAACGCACCAAGCTCAATCAATCCAGCTTCAATACGGGGGAAAAAAACGATGGCATCCGTCAACAAGGTCATTCTGGTCGGCAACCTGGGGCGCGACCCCGAAATGCGCTACCTGCCGAGCGGGGAGGCCGTCGCCAACCTCGCCATCGCCACCACCGACAAATACAAGGACAAGACCGGCCAGATGGTCGAGCAGACCGAATGGCATCGCGTCAGCTTCTTCGGCCGCACCGCCGAAGTCTGCGGCCAGTACCTTAAAAAGGGAAGCCAGGTCTACGTCGAGGGTTCGATCCGCACCCGCAAGTACACCGACAAGGAAGGCATCGAAAAGTACGCCACCGAGATTCGCGGCGACCGCATGCAGATGCTGGGCAGCAAGGGTGGCGGCGGCATGGCCGACATGGACGACAGCGGCTTTAACCAGTCCGCCCCGCGCAGCCAGCCGCGCGCCAACACAGCCCCGGCTGCCGCGCAGCGCCCGGCCAGCAGCGGCTTCGACGACATGGACGACGACATTCCGTTCTGACACGGCACGAGCGGCCCGTGAGCCGTTAATTCACTCGAACTCATAACAAAGCGGAGAGGGGCCGGTGCGCAATGCGCGCCGACATCGGTGAAGAAGGAACCACACGACAACTGCGGTGTGTTGGCGCGCGCGCTGGTACTGGGCGCAGCCTTGGCATGCCCCCACGCCGCGCAAGCTGCCATCACCGAAGCCGATTTTCTCGACGAGTTGCCGGTGGTGCTGTCGGTGTCGCGCCTGTCGCAGCCGTTGAACGAGGCCCCCGCCGCCGTCACGATCATCGACCGCGACATGATCCGCGCGTCGGGATTCCGCGATATTCCCGATCTGCTGCGCCTGGTGCCGGGGTTTTCGGTGGCCTATACCCGAGACAACACCTGGGGGGTGGGCTATCACGGTGTGGTCGACGCGTTCTCGCGGCGCTTTCAGGTGCTGGTGGATGGACGCTCGATCTACAGTGCGGCCTTCGGTGAAGTGCAATGGCAGGAACTGCCGCTGTCGATCGACGACATCGAGCGCATCGAGGTGGTGCGCGGCCCCAACGCGGCCACATACGGCGCCAATGCCTTCTTTGCCGTCATCAACATCATCACCAAGGAAGCCGCTCAGGTGCCGGGCACCTTCGCCTCCCTGCAAGTCGGCGAGCATGGCATGGCGGGGCTGACCCTGCGGCACGGCGGCGGAACGGGTGACATGAACTACCGTCTGACCTTTTCGGCGCAGAACCGCGACCGTTTCGACAGGGATACCTTCGACAATGTACCGCCGCAGCCGCTCACCTTGTTCGAGGAAACGCGCACCTATCTGGTGAACGGCCGGGCGGACTACCGCGTGTCGGCCAGCGACGAGGTCTCGGCGCAGTTCGGCCTGGCTGTCGGCGACTGGCAGGCAGGCCGTCTGCTGGATCCGCCCGACCCAGAGCACTTACTGGAGCCGCGCCAGCAGGATGTCAGCAATGCCTATGTCCAACTCAAGTTCCGGCGCGTGCTCAGCGTCGACGATGAATGGTCGTTGCAGTTCTATCACAGCCGGCACGAGATCGATGCCCCGAGCAGTCTGGATGTGTTCGGCTTGACCGTCATCGGTGACCAGGATGCGCTGCAAACCCGCACCAGCCTGGAATTCCAGGCCAACTCGCGGCTGGCGCCCGCGCTGCGCATGGCCTGGGGCGCAGAGGTGCGGCGCGAGACGGTGCAGAGCCCCCTGTATTTCGACACCCACGACACCCAGCAGGGCGTGCTGGGGCGCGTCAATGCCAACCTGGAATGGCGCGTCCATCCCAAACTGCTGCTGCAGGGCGGGGCCATGCTGGAGCATCACTACTATGCCGGCCTTGACGTCTCGCCGCGGGTCGCGATGAACTACGATTTTGCGCCTGGGCACACCCTGCGCCTCAATGTGTCCCAGGCCTATCGCACGCCGACCTTCCTCGAGCAGGACGGCCAAATCGTTTATCGCAGCACCACCGGGGTGCCTGTCCTTGTCGTCGGCCTTACGCCCAACGACCTGCGCTCCGAACGCATCCGCTCGCATGAAATCGGCTACGTCGGCCACTACCGGCCCTGGCAGTTGCAGGTGGATGCCAAGCTGTTTTACGACCGAATGGATCATTACATCGGCAGCGATACGGTTGCAGGCGTGATCCAGCCCCGGAACAGCGGCAGCCTCACATTGCGTGGCGGCGACCTGCAGTTGAACTGGCAGCCGACGCACGCATTCCGCCTGTCTGCCCAGTACGCCCGGGTGTACACCTCGACCAGCCCCGAGCTTGACCTGCTGGACGACGACGTCAAGGATTCCGCGCCGCGGGACAGTTTCAGCCTGCTGGCGCGCCATGACCTGGGACAGGGCTGGATGGCCAGCGCGGGCGTCTACCATTCGGGCCGCATGATCTGGCTGAACGGAGGCGATCCCACCGCGGCCTTCACCCGCGTCGATGCGCGCCTGGCGCGCCGCTGGACCTGGCAGGGGAACGAGGTGGAAGCCGCCGTAGTGGGGCAGAACCTGGGCGAGGACTACGGCGAGTTCCGCCCGGAAAATCGTTTCAGCCGCCGCGTCTACGGCAGCCTGAGTCTCAGCTGGTGACAGGCGGGGCGTGTGCTGCCACTGAAATCCCGCCCGGCTTTGTTGCTGGAACGGGGATGGTTTGCCCGTATTCGCTCGGCCGGCTGGTCGATTGGCACGCCGGCAGGCACTGGATTCAAGTCCGCGGGATGATTGGCCGTAAAGTATGGGTTCGTGACCATCCATGCGGAGCGGGGCCGGCGCGCAGCGCCGGCATGAAGTGATCGTGAGTCGCAACCCACCAACTACATTCCGCGTGCTGGGGAAGATGCTTCTGCTGGGGTGCACCCTTGCGTGGCCGGATCGGGCGCCGGCTGCGGTCACCGAAGCCGATTTTCTCGACGAACTGCCGGTGGTGCTGTCGGTGTCGCGCCTGTCGCAGCCGGTGAGCGAAGCGCCTGCCGCCGTCACCGTCATCGACCAGGACATGATCCGCGCCTCCGGCTTCCGTGACATCCCCGATCTGCTGCGCCTGGTTCCGGGTTTCTCGGTTGCGTATACCCGCGATAACACCTGGGCCGCCGGCTATCATGGTCTGGGCGACGCGTACTCGCGCCGTTTCCAGGTGCTGGTGGATGGCCGCTCGATCTACAGTCCCCACTACGGCGCCGTGCACTGGGCCGATCTGCCGCTTTCCATCGATGACATTGAGCGCATCGAAGTCGTGCGCGGACCCAATGCAGCGATCCATGGCGCAAACGCCTTCGCGGCGGTCATCAACATCATTACCAAGACGGCAGCGCAGGTGCCGGGTGAATCCGTATCGCTGCAGCTTGGCGAGCAGGCCATGCGGGGGCTGACGGTTCGCCATGGCGGAGGGGAGGGCCCCTTGCGCTACCGGCTCACCGCATCGGCCCAGCAGCGGGACCGCTTCGAACGGGATGTGACCCACAAGACTGCCTGGGATAACGGGGCGTATTTCGAAGCGAGCAAGACCTATTTGGTCAACGGACGGGTGGACTGGCAGGCGTCCTCGAATTCCGATGTGATGCTGCAGTTCGGTCTGTCGCAGGGGGACTGGAACGCGGGCCTCCAGGTTGACAACCCGCTCAATCCGGTGTCCCTGGTTGAGCCGCGCGAGCAGGATTCGCGCGCCCAGTATCTGCAGCTTGCCTACCACAAGGTGGAATCCGCGCGCCGCGAGTGGCGGGTGCAGGCCTACCATAGCCGCAATCGTTTCGATGCCGACGCACTGGCGGATCTGACGGGGGTGGGAGTTGGGGTAGTGGCGGTGGATCAATATCTGCTGCAAACCCGTAGCAACATCGAACTGCAGGTGAATGAGCAGTGGGCGCCGAACCTGCGGGGGGTATGGGGCGGTGAAGTGCGGCAGGAAACGGTCAATAGTCCTCAAAGTTACAACTCTGGCAAGACTTTGAGCGGCGTGCTCGCGCGCGCGTTCGGCAATCTGGAATGGCGTCCGGATGATCGCGTGTTGCTGCAGGGCGGGGCGATGCTGGAGCACCATTACTTTACGGGTACCGACATTTCGCCGCGTGCAGCAGTCAACTTTACCCTGGCCCCGGGACACGTCATCCGGATAGGGGTGTCGCGCGCCTACCGGTCGCCGACTTTCTTCGAGGAAGATGGCAACCGGGTTTATGCCCTGCAATCCGGCGCAGTGGTCGATACGGAAACTGTGCCCTCGGATGGCCTCGATGCCGAACGTGTGCTGTCGCGCGAGATCGGATATGTCGGGAGTTGGCGTTCCCTGCATCTTGAGCTGGACGTGCGGCTTTATCGGGACAGGATCAACAATTTCATTGGCCAGATGAGAGCCCCGGATGAGGTCTCCTTCAGGCCGAAAGTCTTCAAATTTGCCAATATTGGTACGGTCGACTCACAGGGTGGTGAAATACAGTTGCGCTGGCGGCCAAGTCAGGCGCTCGACGTGAGTACGCACTATGCGCGCGTGTTTTTGGAAGCGGACACCTCGGTGACCAATTTCAACAGGGACATCCCGGTATCCGCTCCGCGCAACAGTTGGGGACTGCTCGCCAATTACCGCCTGGGTAACGGCTGGGAAACCAGCTTGTTTGCCCAGCGGAGTGCCGCCCAGAAATGGCTGACTGAGGGGGATGTCACCCAAGCGTTCACTCGTGTCGACGCACGCCTGGCACGCCGCTGGAAATGGCAAGGGCACGACGTCGAAGCCACTGTTGTAGGGCAGAACCTGGGCAAGGATTACCAGGAGTTTCGCGACACCAATATCTTCAGTCGCCGCGTCTACGGTAGCCTGAGCCTCGCCTGGTAGCGGCAGGCCGCTTGAAACCCGGAGAACCGCCGCCAGATTTAGTCAAACATGCCCGTTCGGGTAGCGCCTGCCCTTTGGGTACTTGTGCCCGTAAGGGTATAATTGCGCAACTTCTTGATTTATCGGAGCGAATCATGCCGATTTACGCCTACAAATGTGCCTCCTGCGGCTATGCCCAGGACGAAATGCAGAAAATATCCGATGCGCCGCTGAGCGTGTGTCCGTCGTGCGGCAAGGCCGATTACGCCAAGCAGGTGACGGCGGCCGGCTTCGCGCTCAAGGGCACCGGCTGGTATGCCACCGACTTCAAGGGCGGCAGCAAGCCGGCCGAAGCCAAGCCGGAAGCCCCTTCGCCTGCCTGCGGCACGGGCGCCTGTCCGGCCTGCAACTGACGGCTGCGACGCAACCGGGAAGCGGGCGGTGCAAGCCGCCCGCTTCTTTATTTTTGACTGAACTGCGCCGCTTTTAATCCATTACCGATGAAACGCTATTTCATTACCGGACTGCTGATCTGGGTGCCGCTGGGGATCACCCTGTGGGTGCTCGACCTCCTGATAGGCACCATGGACCAGAGCCTCACGGTGCTGCCCGCCGAGTGGCAGCCCGAAGCCTGGCTGGGGATGCGAATTCCCGGCTTGGGCGTCATCCTGACGCTGCTGGTGATTGTGCTAACCGGCGTGTTTGCCGCCAATTTCTTCGGCCAGAAAATCATCGATGTCTGGGAGCGCCTGCTGATTCGCATCCCGGTAGTGAAAACCATCTACGGCAGCGTCAAGCAGGTGTCCGACACCCTGTTGTCGGGCAACGGCCACGCGTTTCGCAAGGTCTTGCTGGTGCGCTATCCGCATCCCCAGGCGTGGTCGCTGGCGTTCCAGACCAATGTGCCGGACGAGGTGATGCGAGTGCTGCCGGACGAGCACGTGGCGGTGTTCATCCCCACCACGCCGAGTCCGGTCAACGGCTTTTATTTTTATGTGAAAAAGAGCGAGGTCATCGAACTGAATGTGCCGGTTGACCGCGCGCTGAAATACATCGTCTCGATGGGCGTCGCTTCGGGCGAAGCGCGCTCCGGTACTCAATAGGAAAGAAACAGCATGCGTACTCATTACTGCGGCGCCGTCACCGCCGCCGACATCGGCAACACCGTCACCCTGTGCGGCTGGGCGCACCGCCGGCGCGACCACGGCGGCGTGATCTTCATCGACCTGCGCGACCGCGAAGGCATGATGCAGGTGGTGATCGACCCCGACACCCCGGAAGCCTTCAAGCTGGCCGAAGACGTGCGTTCCGAATTCGTGCTGAAGATCGAGGGGCTGGTGCGGCCGCGCCCCGCCGGCACCGAAAACCCCAACATGCCGACCGGCATGGTCGAACTGCTGACCAAAAGCCTGGAAGTGCTGAACCCCTCGCTGACGCCGCCGTTCCAGATCGACGACGACACCATCAACGAGAACATCCGCCTGCAATACCGCTACCTCGACCTGCGCCGCGAGCCGATGCAGAAGAACCTCAAGCTGCGCTACCGCGTATCGAAAATCATGCGCGACTACCTCGACACGCACGGTTTCATGGAAGTCGAAACGCCGATGCTGACGCGCTCCACCCCGGAAGGCGCGCGCGACTATCTGGTGCCGAGCCGCGTGCACGACGGCATGTTCTACGCGCTGCCGCAGTCGCCGCAGCTCTTCAAGCAACTGCTGATGGTGGCCGGCGTCGACCGCTACTTCCAGATCACCAAGTGCTTCCGCGACGAGGACCTGCGCGCCGACCGCCAGCCCGAGTTCACCCAGGTGGATTTGGAGACCTCGTTCATGGGCGAGGAGGAGATCATGAGCCTCGTCGAGGGCATGATCCGCGACATGATGCAGAAGGCGCAGGACATCGACCTGCCCGCCGCCTTCCAGCGCATGACCTATGCCGAGGCGATGAACAAGTACGGTTCCGACAAGCCCGACATGCGGGTGACGCTGGAAATCGTCGACGTCGGCGATGTGATGAAGGATGTTGCGTTCAAGGTCTTCTCCGGTCCGGCCAACGATCCCAAGGGCCGCGTCGCCGCGCTGCGCATCCCGGGCGGCGCCAGCTTGAGCCGCGGCGAGATCGACGGCTACACCGAGTTCGTGAAAATCTACGGCGCCAAGGGCCTGGCCTACATCAAGGTCAACGATGTCACGCAGCTCAACGAATCCGGCCTGCAGTCGCCCATCGTCAAGAACCTGTCCGAGGCGTCGCTCGCCGCAGTGATCGAACGCACTGGCGCTGCGAACGGCGACCTGATTTTCTTCGGCGCCGACAAGGCCAAGATCGTCAACGATGCGCTCGGCGCGCTGCGCCTCAAGATCGGCCACGAGAAGGGCCACGTCGACGGCCGCGCCTGGGCGCCGCTGTGGGTGGTCGACTTCCCCATGTTCGAATACAACGAGGACGAGAACCGCTGGGACGCGTTGCACCACCCCTTCACAGCGCCGAAGGACGGCCACGAGGACTGGCTCGCCACCGATCCCGGCAAGTGCCTCTCCAAGGCCTACGACATGGTGCTGAACGGCTGGGAAGTCGGCGGCGGCTCGGTGCGTATCCACCAGCAGAACGTGCAGGAGAAGGTGTTCGCCGCCCTCAACATCGGCGAGGAAGAGCGCCGCGAGAAGTTCGGCTTCCTGCTCGACGCCCTGCAATACGGCGCCCCGCCGCACGGCGGCCTGGCGTTCGGCCTCGATCGCCTGGTCACGCTGATGACCGGCGCCGAGTCGATCCGCGACGTCATCGCCTTCCCCAAGACCCAGCGCGCCTCCTGCCTGATGACCAACGCGCCCAACGTGGTCGACGAAAAGCAGCTGCGCGAACTGCACATCCGGCTGCGCAACACGGCGGCCTCGGATAAGGCGGCTTAAAACCTTTTATCCGCGAAGGACGCGAAGAAACGCGAAGGAAATCTCATTGACACCGTCATTGCGAACGCAGTGAAGCAATCCAGAAACGCCGCCGCGCGGACACTGGATTGCTTCACTGCGTTCGCAATGACGGCGAGGGACTGGTTCATTTTTATTCGCGCTCCTTCGCGCACTTCGCGGACAAGGATAGTGAAATGAAATTCGCCGACACCCTGAAAATCCTGCCCGAATTCGCGGGCGAAAAACTGGTGCTGACCGACGCGGCCGGCGCCGAAGTCGCGACCATCGCCAATGCGCCCGGCACCGCCGGCTCGTTCCGGGTGTATGCGCATCTCGCGCAGCAATACGGCGCGATCGACGCCGAGGCCGCCGCCGAAGGCTTGGCGATTTTCGCCGAACACACCGAAGACGCCAGCCTTCACCCCGGCAAGCACCCCAACATCGACCGCCTGATCGCCGTCCTGACGACGGGCACCCCGCTCAACGCTCGCATCATTTGATCGCACACAAGATCCCGGTTTCGGTTCTGGTCGTCGTTTACACGGCCGATGGCCAGGTGCTGCTGATGGAACGCGCCGACGCGCCGGGCTTCTGGCAGTCGGTCACCGGCTCGCAGGATGCAGGCGAAACCCTTGAGCAGACCGCAATCCGCGAAGTGCGCGAGGAAACCGGGCTCGATGCCGGCGACTTCGAGCTGACGCCGTGGGACATCGAAACCCGCTACGAGATCTATGAACGCTGGCGCCACCGCTACGCGCCGGGGGTGACGCACAACATCGAGCACGTGTTCGGCCTGAAGCTGCCCGCGCCGCTGCCGGTCACGTGTGCGCCGCGCGAGCATCTGCGCTACGCGTGGCTGCCGTGGGAAACGGCGGCCGAACGCTGCTTTTCACCCAGCAACGCGCAGGCGATCCGCCTGCTGCCCGCGCGCTTATAATTCAACTATGAGCGAACCACTGCACATCGCCAGCTACAACATCCACAAGGGCATGTCGCAATTCAACCGGCGGCTGACCGTGCACGAGCTGCGCGAGCGCCTCGGCACGCTGGGCACCGACATCGTCTTCCTGCAGGAAGTGGTGGGCGGCCACGGCCTGCGCGCCAGCCGCTTCCAGCACTGGCCGGGCCGGCCGCAGACCGAGTTCCTGGCGGGCCACGTCTACACCGACTTCGCCTACGGCAAGAACTGCATCTACGACACCGGCCACCACGGCAACGCCATCCTGTCGCGCTACAAGATCCTCAACTGGGAAAACGAGGACATTTCCGCCCATGCCTTTGAGAGCCGCGGCATGCTCCACTGTGAAATCGAGGTGCCCGGCCTGGCCGCGCCAGTGCACTGCATCAACGTGCACCTGGGGCTGACCGAACGCGGGCGCAAGCGCCAGTTGGCGATGATCGTCGCCCGCGTGCGCAAAATGGTGCCGGACAATGCGCCGCTGATCCTGGCGGGCGACTTCAACGACTGGCAGATGCGCGTCGGCCGTTATTTCCATGATGAACTGGGGCTGGCCGAAGTATTCGAGGCCCATCACGGCAAGCCCGCGCGCAGCTATCCCTCCATCCTGCCGATGTTCCAGCTCGACCGCATTTACGTGCGCCGCTTCAACATCGAATCTGCGCACGTCCACACCGGCAACGCCTGGCACCGAATTTCCGACCACGCCGCCCTCACCGCCAAGCTCAGCCCGGCCGGATGAGCGCGCGTAGCCGCCTGCGCACATTATTCTTTCGTGGTGTCGAGCCGGTTCCCGGCAACCAGCTGCGCCTGCTGCAGGGCGGTGCCGATTTCTTTCCGGCGCTGATCGCGGTGATCGACGCCGCGCATGCCGAAGTCCATCTCGAAACCTATATATTCAATGCCGACCCCACAGCCGAAAGCGTGCGCGACGCGCTGATGCGCGCCGCCCGGCGCGGCGTGCGGGTGCGGCTGCTGATCGATGGCGTCGGCTCGCGCGAGCTGCCGGCCGCCTGGCTGCAGGCGCTGAAGACGGCCGGCGTCAGCGTGCTGGTCTACCGGCCGCTGGTGGGCCGCTGGCGCTCCAATCCCCTCAGCCTGCGGCGGCTGCACCGCAAGCTGGCGGTCATCGACGCGCGCATCGCCTTCCTCGGCGGCATGAACCTCGTCGACGACTTCGAGCCGGTGCGCTTTCCCGCGCCGCGGCTCGATTTCAGCGTCGAACTGCAGGGGCCGCTGCTTGCCGGCATCCACAGACACGTGCGCCGCCTGTGGCGGCTGGTGGAATTGACGCAATTGCGTGCCGGCGACAGCAAGCCGCCGCCGATCCGGCCATCCTGGCCCACCGACGGCCACGTGCGCGCCGCCTTCGTGGTACGCGACAACTTTGCCCACCGCCGCGACATCGAGCGAGTCTACCTCGCCGCGCTGGCGCTGGCGCGCGACGAAATCGTCATCGCCAACGCCTATTTCCTGCCCGGCCGCCGCTTCAGAAAGCTGCTGAAAAGAGCCGCCGCGCGCGGCGTGCGGGTGCAGCTGCTGGTGCAGGGCCACACCGACCATCCCTTTTTCCAGGCCGCCGCGCGCGCCCTCTACCGCGACCTGCTCGCCGCCGGCGTGGCCATTCACGAATACCAGGCCGGCGAACTGCACGCCAAGGTCGCCGTGGTCGACGGCCACTGGGCCACGGTCGGCTCCAGCAATATCGATCCCTTCAGCCTGCTGCTCGCGCGCGAGGCCAACATCGTCGTCGACGATGCCGCATTTGCGCGCGACCTGCGGCAGCGTCTGCATCAGGCCATCAGCCAGTCCGCTGCACTCGTTTCCGCCGACTGGCAGCGCCGCGCGTGGCCGCGCCGCATGCTGTCGTGGCTGGCTTACAGTGGCGTGCGCGTGATGCTCGGGTTGCTGGGGGCAGGGCGCTGGGCGTGATGCTCGGGGGGAGGGTTCAGGACGCCACAGCCAGCCGCCGCGCCAGAAACTCGTTCAACTGCCGGCATCTGGTTTCGCCCCGTAAGCCAAGACGCTTGCTTAGATGGCATCCCCTGCGCACAATTGGCCTCATGGACATCCAGCGTTTCAGCCAACGGCAACAGGAATTCCTGCGAGCGGCCAGCCGCCTGCAGGAAGCGGTCAGCCAGCAGGGCGGGGACATCCTGCGCGATGCCACCATCCAGCGCTTTGAATTCACCTTCGAGGCCGCCTGGAAAACCCTGCAACTGTTTTTGCTGCATCAGGGGCTTGAGGCCACCGGCCCACGCCAGGTGTTGAAGCAGGCTTTTGCCTTTGGCTTGATTCGAACACCTGACGAGGCCGATGTCTGGCTCGCCATGCTGGAAGACCGCAATCTCACCACGCACACCTACCGCGAGGATCTGGCTGAGACGATTGCGGCCCATATTCGCGCCAACTACGCCGCGCGCCTTGTCGATCTGGCCGAAACCGTGGCGGCGCTCAAACTCGACTGATACGTATGCTGCAACTGCGCGATAAAGACCGTCTGGCGCTCAAAGCCGCTTTGGGGAAGTTTCCGGAAGTTCGCCATGCATGGGTGTTTGGCTCCCGCGCAACTGGAAAAGCCCGGCGTGCCTCCGACATTGACCTTGCCATCGAAGCGCCCGACTTGACTCCCGCGCGCTGGCACGCCTTGCAAGAAGCGCTTGAACAGGCGTCCGTTATTTACAACCTGGATATCGTGCGCCTCGACGCCTTGCAGGATCAGGATTTGAAACACGCCATCCTGAACCAGCGGATTCCCGTGATGTGACCCCCATCTTGTTGTGCTTGTGCAACAAAACAACACTTTCCTCCGCGCGTAGCAGAAAAAACAACAGCTTTTCTTGCCCGCCCAACCCGAGTCTGGATAATCGACCTCGTCCCCAGGCATTCAGCCTGCGCAGGACAGCTCTGCAGAGCTTGTAACGAGCTTTTATTCCAATCCAAGGAGATTTAGATGAAAAAGATTCTCGCAGTGGCGATCGCCTCCGCCTTCGCTGCACCG
>Ga0299912_10000907_pt1 | contig 24062 bp, 22 predicted proteins | sample RVTome_2_FD_207667 | JGI IMG/M metagenome (GOLD analysis project Ga0299912, IMG submission 207667) | Soil microbial communities from uranium-contaminated site in the Upper Colorado River Basin, Wyoming, United States - RVT95D214 (version 2) ... | reverse complement strand
GACGCAGCATCGATTTTTCGGGGATGACCGAACAGCCGGGCGATGAACCGACGCCGGTATTTTCGTTTCTGGGCAGCCGCGAGCAGCATCCGCCGCAGTTGCCGTGCTGGATCACGCACACCAATACGCGCACGCACGACATCATCCGCGGGGGGCTGGACCGCTCGCCGATGTTCACCGGCGCGATCGAAGGCGTGGGTCCGCGTTACTGCCCATCGATCGAAGACAAGATCACGCGGTTCGCCGACAAGCAATCGCACCAGATCTTCCTCGAGCCGGAAGGGCTGACGGTCAACGAGTTTTATCCCAACGGCATATCGACGAGCCTGCCGTTCGACGTGCAATACGCGCTGGTGCGCTCGATCAAAGGGCTGGAGAACGCGGACATTACGCGCCCCGGCTACGCCATCGAGTACGATTACTTCGATCCGCGCGGACTCAAAAGCTCGCTCGAGACCCGCGCGATCGGAGGTTTGTTTTTTGCCGGACAGATCAATGGCACCACCGGTTACGAAGAGGCGGCAGCGCAGGGCCTGCTCGCCGGCATCAACGCCGGCCGGTTCGTCAAGGAGCGCGCGCCGTGGTGCCCGCGGCGCAACGAGGCGTATCTCGGGGTGCTGGTCGACGACCTCATCACGCGCGGCGTTTCCGAACCGTATCGCATGTTCACCAGCCGCGCCGAGTATCGGCTCTCGCTGCGCGAGGACAATGCCGATTTGCGCCTGACCGACATCGGCCGCGAACTGGGCGTGGTGGACGACACGCGCTGGACGGCGTTCTGCCGCAAGCGCGACGCGATCGCGCGCGAACAGGAACGGCTCAAATCGACCTGGCTCAATCCCAGGCTGCTGCCACAGGAAGACGCCCAACGCGTGCTGGGCCAGGCAATGGAGCGCGAGTATTCCTTGCTGGAGCTGTTGCGCCGCCCCGACGTGGACTACGCGGCGCTGATGACGCTGCCTGGCGCCGGCGCCGCAATCGGGGATGTCCAGGCTGCGGAACAGGTCGAGATCCAGGCCAAATATCACGGCTACATCGAACGCCAGCGCGAGGAGATCGAACGCCACGAGCATTACGAAAGCACGCCGCTGCCGCAGGATGTCGATTACACCAAGGTGCGCGGCCTGTCGGTGGAAGTGCAGCAGAAGCTCAATAAGTTCCGGCCCGAAACCCTCGGTCAGGCGGCACGCATATCGGGCATCACGCCGGCGGCGATTTCGGTGTTGCTGGTGCATGCAAAACGCGGCTTCGCGCAGAATAAAAAAATCGCATGAGCCTTGCCGGGAAACTCGCGCAAGGCGTGGCCGAGCTGCGTCTCGAGATCCCCGCCGCTACGCAGCACAAGCTGCTGGATTACCTGGCGCTGATCCAGAAATGGAACCAGGTCTACAACCTGACGGCGATACGCGAAACCGAGAAAATGGTGAGCCATCATCTGCTCGACTGCCTCGCCATGGTTCCGCATGTTCGCGCGCACAGCATCATCGACGTTGGCAGCGGCGCGGGACTGCCCGGCATCCCGCTGGCGCTGGCGTTGCCGCAGTCGCGGGTGACCTTGCTCGAAGCCAACCACAAGAAAGCGACATTCCTTAAACAGGCCGTGATCGAACTCGGCCTCGGCAACGTGGAAGTCGTGTGCGAGCGCGTCGAGGCCTGGCAGTCGCAGGAAAGATTCGAAGTCGTGATATCACGCGCGTTTTCCGATTTGCCTGAATTCCTGGCGGCGGCCGGCCGCCGGTGTGCCGACAGCGGCACGGTTGCCGCGATGAAAGGCGTCTACCCCGATGAGGAAATTGCCCAGCTGCCGCCCGGATTCGAGCTGAGCAGCGTGGTTCCGCTCACCGTGCCGGGGCTCGAGGCGGAGCGCCATCTGGTCTTGATGCGGCCGGTACGGCAGGCCGCGCCATGACCAAAATCTTCGCCATCACCAACCAGAAAGGCGGCGTCGGCAAGACCACCACCGGCGTCAACCTTGCCGCGAGCCTCGCCGCAACGGCGCAGCGCGTGCTGCTGGTCGACCTCGATCCGCAAGGCAACGCCACCATGGGCAGCGGCGTCGACAAGCGCAAGCTGCCGGCGACGGTGTACCAGGTGCTGCTCGGCGAGCGCGCGATCACCGAGGTGCGGGTGCGTTCGACGAGCGGCGACTACGATGTGATCCCGGCCAACCGCGAACTCGCCGGCGCCGAAGTCGAGATGGTTGAAATCGAGCGCCGCGAAATGCGGCTCAAGGAAGCGCTCGCCACCGTGGAGAGCGAATACGATTTCATTCTGATCGACTGCCCGCCGGCGCTGAATCTGCTGACCGTCAACGGGCTGAGCGCGGCGCACGCAGTGATGATTCCCATGCAATGCGAGTATTACGCGCTCGAAGGCTTAAGCGACCTGGTCCAGACCATCAAGAAAGTGCGCGCGCATCTCAATCCCAAACTGCAGATCGAAGGGTTGTTGCGCACCATGTACGATCCGCGCAATACGCTGGCGCAGCAGGTATCGGCGCAACTCGAGCAGCATTTCGGCGACAAGGTCTATCGCACGGTGATTCCGCGCAATGTGCGGCTGGCGGAGGCGCCGAGCTATGGCATGCCCGCGCTCAAGTTCGACCGGAATTCGAAAGGCGCACAGGCCTATCTGGAGCTGGCGGCTGAAATGCTCGGCCGCCAGGGACCGGCGGCATGAAGAAGAAAGCGAAATCATGGTGAAACAAAGAGGTTTGGGGCGGGGGCTCGATGCTTTGCTCGGGGGCGAAGAACCGGCGATGGCGGCGGGCGAAGAAACGCTGCGCCATCTCGCCATCGACATGCTGCAGCCGGGTAAATATCAACCGCGCACGCGCATGGATCAGGAGGCGTTGCGGGAACTCGCGGACTCGATCAAGGCGCAGGGTGTGATGCAGCCCATCCTGGCGCGGCCGGTGGCGGGCGGGCGGTTTGAGATCGTCGCCGGTGAGCGGCGCTGGCGCGCGGCACGCATCGCCGGTCTCAGCAGCGTGCCGGCGCTGGTGCGCGAGATCCCGGATCAGCAGGCGCTGGCGGCGGCGCTGATCGAGAACATCCAGCGCGAGGACCTGAATCCTATCGAGGCTGCGGCCGGCATTCAGCGCCTGATCCAGGAATTCAGCATGACGCATGCCACCGCCGCGGAAGCGCTGGGACGCTCGCGCACGGCCGTGACCAATCTGCTGCGCCTGCTCGAACTGGCTCCGCCGGTGCGCGAGCTGCTCGCTCAGGGCAAGCTCGACATGGGGCATGCACGCGCGCTGCTTGCGTTGCCCCCGGCGCGCCAGGTCGAACTTGCGCGCGAAATCGCGGCGAAGCAGCTTTCGGTGCGCGAAGTCGAGAAGCGCGTGGGCGGCGAAATCAGAAAACCGGCACCGCGCGTGCCGCATACCGACCGCGATATCGCACGCCTGGAGGAAGATCTGTCCAACCGCCTCGGCACCACGGTGAACATCAAGGCCGGCGCCAAAAAAGGCAGCGGCAAACTGGTCATTACCTATAAAAGCCTGGATCAACTGGACGCGCTGCTGGCGAAACTGACCCGCAGCGGATAGGGCGCTCTCGCCGCGCCGCAGCATTCGTTGACAGCATTGGCCGCAACGTAATAAAATCTAAGTCTTTTTCGGGCCGGCTTGGCAGCCAGTGTCGGCTCCCGTCGCCGCCAGGGAAGTTGATCGATGAAAACGGTCCGCCGGATCCTCGGTGCGCAGATGGCAGTCACGGTTGGGGCGGTTTTGCTGGTGCTGGCGATGGGCGGCGAATCACGCGCGGCGTGGTCGGCGCTGATCGGTGGCGCAATCGGTTTCTCCACGGCTTACGTTTATGCGCGCCGGATGTTCGCGACGCGCGGGGAAGAGCCCGGGGAACTGGTGAAAGCGCAATACCGGGCGGAGTTCTACAAGCTCGCCTTCACCATCGTATTGTTTGCCACGACGTTTACGTTTTACAGGGATATTGCTGCGCTGCCGCTGTTTTTGACTTACGCCGCCACGCTGATGGTGTACTGGGCGGCACTGTTATTCGCATAACAAGATCGACGACATGAGTGCTCAGGGCCAGACCTCTACCGAATATATCGTCCACCACCTTACCAACCTCAAGGTCGGCACGGGCTTCTGGACTCTCCATCTCGACAGCCTGATCGTCTCGGGACTGCTGGGCGTGCTGGTGTTCGGGATGATGTGGCGCGTTGCCAGGCGCGCCAGCGCCGGTGTACCGCGCCCGCTGCAGAATTTCATCGAGATGACCGTGAGCATGATCGACGCCCAGGTCAAGGATACGTTTCACGGCAAAAGCGCGTTGATCACGCCGCTGGCGATCACCATTTTTGTCTGGGTCTTCATCATGAACGCGGTGGATCTGATCCCGGTGGATTTCTTGTCCGGCATCCTCGGGTTGTCGGGCGTGCACTATTTCAAGGCCGTGCCGACCACCGATCCCAACACCACGTTCGCCATGTCGCTCACGGTGTTCTTCCTGATGATGTTCTACAACTTCAAGGTCAAGGGCTTCGGCGGCTTCACCCGCGAGGTGCTGACGGTCCCCTTCGGCAAATGGTTGTTTCCAATCAATATTTTGTTCAGGATCATCGAGGATCTGGCCAAGCCGATCTCGCTCGCGCTGCGGTTGTTCGGCAATATGTATGCCGGCGAAATGGTGTTCATCCTGATTGCGCTGCTCGGGCTGGCACAGCCGTTCCTGGCCCTGCCGTGGGCGATATTCCACATCCTGATCATCACCCTGCAGGCGTTCGTGTTCATGATGCTGACCATCGTCTATATGGCGATGGCGCACGAGGGCCATTAAAAAGATTTTGGTTTTGCTTCACATCCACGAGTAAGGAGAAAAAATGGAACTGTCGTTCTTGTTGGGAAACGTTTCGATCGCGGTTGCGATCCTGATCGGCGCGGGCGCGCTCGGAACCGCCATCGGCTTCGGCATTCTCGGCGGCCGCTTTCTGGAAGGCGCGGCGCGTCAGCCGGAAATGATGCCGACCCTGCAGGTCAAGATGTTCATCGTCGCCGGCCTGCTCGACGCGGTGACCATGATCGGCGTCGGTATCGCGCTCTACCTGCTGTTCGCCAATCCGTTTATCGCGCTGGTGCAGAAGGCCGCGGGCGGCTAATTTCCACAACCAACTCAGCTGGAGATCAGCGTGGACATTAACGCCACTCTCATAGGGCAGGCCATCTGGTTCGGCCTGTTCATCTGGTTCACGATGAAATTCGTGTGGCCGCCGCTGCAACGGGCGATGCACGACCGCCAGAAGCAGATCGCCGACGGCCTTGCGGCCGCAGAGCGCGGCAAGCAGGAGCTCGAGCAGGCGGCAAAACGCACCGAGGAAATCCTGGCCGAAGCGCGCCACAAAGTGCAGGAAATTCTTGCCCAGGCCGACAAACGCGCCGTTCAACTCGTCGAGGAAGCGAAGAACGCCGCCAAAGCCGAGGGCGAGCGCCAGCTCGCCGGCGCCAAAGCCGAGATCGAGCAGGAAGTGTTCCGCGCCAAGGAAATGCTGCGCACCCAGGTTGCCGCGCTCGCTGTGGCCGGAGCCGAGCAGATCCTGCGCCGCGAAGTCGATGCCAAGGTGCATGCCGAGCTGTTGAACCAGGTTCAGGGGCAACTCTAAAACATGGCGGAACTGGTCACCATCGCGCGGCCTTACGCCGAAGCCGTATTCAAGCTGGCGTGCGAAAAGTCGAATCTTGCCGGCTGGTCAGACATGCTGGCGCTGCTTGCGACCGTGGCGCGGGATCCGCAAATGCAGGCATGCATCAACAATCCCAACCTCAGCACGCAGCAGATCGAAAACCTGATTCTGGGCATTGCCGGCGACCAACTGGACGGCGCGGGCCGCAATTTCGTGCAGGTGCTGGCGCAAAACGGGCGGCTCGAAGCGCTGCCCCAGATCCAGATCCTCTATGAAGGGCTGCGGCACGAGCGCGAGGGCGTTCTTGACGCCAGGATCATTTCCGCGCTGCCCCTCAACGATGAACAGACGAAACAGCTCGTCGCGCGGCTCGAGACGAAATATCAGCGCAAGATCAGCGTCCAGGTCGAGGTTGACCCCCAGCTGATCGGCGGCGTCAAGATCATGGTCGGCGACAAGGTCATAGATGCGACGGTGCGCGGCAGGCTCGACGCAATGGCAGCCGCGCTTACCCACTAGGAGCTACACATGCAACTCAATCCTTCCGAGATCAGCGAACTCATAAAAAGCAAAATCCAGAACCTGGCGGGCACGGCCGAGGCCCGCACCCAGGGCACCGTGATTTCCGTCACCGACGGCATCTGCCGCATCCATGGGCTGGCCGACGTGATGCAGGGCGAAATGCTGGAATTCCCGAAGAACACTTTTGGTCTCGCGCTCAACCTTGAACGCGATTCGGTGGGCGCGGTGGTGCTCGGCGCATATGAGCACATTTCCGAGGGCGATACGGTCAAGACCACCGGGCGCATTCTGGAAGTGCCGGTAGGGCCGGAGCTGATCGGCCGCGTGATGGACTCGCTCGGCCAGCCGATCGACGGCAAGGGCCCGATCAACGCCAAAATGACCGACGTGATCGAAAAAGTCGCCCCCGGCGTGATTGCGCGCAAATCGGTTTCGCAGCCGGTGCAGACGGGATTGAAGGCGATCGACGCCATGGTGCCGATCGGCCGCGGCCAGCGCGAACTGATCATCGGCGACCGCCAGACCGGCAAGACCGCCGTGGCGATTGACACCATCATCAACCAGAAGGGCAAGGACCTGATCTGTATTTACGTCGCCGTCGGCCAGAAAGCCTCGTCGATCAAGAACGTGGTGCGCACGCTCGAAGAGCACGGCGCCATGGAATACACCATCGTGGTCGCGGCCCCGGCCTCCGACTCGGCGGCGATGCAGTTCATCGCGCCCTATTCCGGTTGCACCATGGGCGAGTACTACCGCGACCGCGGGCAGGACGCGCTGATCATTTATGACGATTTGACCAAGCAGGCCTGGGCCTATCGCCAGGTGTCGCTGCTGCTGCGCCGCCCGCCGGGACGCGAAGCGTATCCGGGCGACGTGTTCTATCTGCACTCGCGCCTGCTGGAACGCGCCGCACGCGTCAATGAGGAATACGTCGAGAAGTTCACCAAGGGTGCCGTCAAGGGCAAAACCGGCTCGCTTACCGCGCTGCCCATCATCGAAACCCAGGCGGGCGACGTGACGGCTTTCGTGCCGACCAACGTGATTTCGATCACCGACGGCCAGATCTTCCTGGAAACCGACCTGTTCAACGCCGGCATACGGCCCGCGATCAACGCCGGCATCTCGGTGTCGCGGGTGGGCGGCGCGGCCCAGACCAAGGTCATCAAGAAACTGGGCGGCGGCGTGCGCCTGGCGCTCGCGCAATTCCGCGAACTGGCCGCATTTGCGCAGTTCGCCTCCGACCTCGATGAAACGACCCGCAAACAGCTTGAGCGCGGCCGGCTGGTGACGGAACTCATGAAACAGCCGCAATACGAACCGCTGCAGGTATGGGAAATGGCGTTGACGCTGTTTGCCGTGAACAACGGCTATCTTGACGGTATCGACGTCAGGAAAGCGCTGGCTGCGGAACGCTCGTTGCGCGATCACATCAAGGACAAGCATGGCGACCTGGTGAAGCGCATCGAGGACACCAAGGACCTGGGCAAGGATGACGAGGAAAAGCTGCACCAGGCGATGAAAGACTGGAAGCAAAGCGGCACGTTTTAACGCCCGCCACCTTACGTTAGCAAGGACTTACTGCAATGCCGGGATCGAAAGAGATCCGCAACAAGATCAAGAGCGTGCAAAACACGCGCAAGATCACCAAGGCGATGGAAATGGTCGCGGCCTCGAAGATGCGGCGCGCCCAGGAGCGCATGCGCACCGCGCGGCCGTATGGCGAGAAAATCCGCAATGTCGCGGCGCATATCAGCCACGCCAATCCCGAGTATCGTCACCCGTTCCTGCTCGAACGCGATACCGTGAAGCGCATCGGCATCATCGTCGTGACCACCGACAAGGGCCTGTGCGGCGGCCTTAACACCAACGTGCTGAGGCTCGCGCTCAACCGGATAAAAGAGTGGGAAACGCAGGGTGAGGAGATCGAAGTCTGCGCCATCGGCAACAAAGGCCTGGGTTTCATGCAGCGCCTCGGCGCCAAAGTGGCTGCGCACGCGACGGGGCTGGGCGACCAGCCGCACATGGAAAAGCTGATCGGCACGCTCAAAGTAATGCTCGACGGCTACGTCCATGACCGCTTCGACCGGCTGGTGATCTTCTACACCAAGTTCATCAACACCATGAAGCAGGAACCGGTGATGGAACAGTTGCTGCCACTGGCGGGCGAAAAGCTGGGAACGCCGGAAGGCAGCTGGGATTACATTTACGAACCCGACGCGAAAGCCGTGCTTGACCAGGTGCTCACGCGTTATATCGAGGCGCTGATCTACCAGTCGATCACCGAAAGCCTGGCTTCCGAACAGTCGGCGCGCATGGTGGCGATGAAAGCGGCCTCGGACAACGCAGGCAACGTGATCGACGAACTCACGCTGATCTACAACAAATCGCGCCAGGCCTCGATCACCAAAGAGCTGTCGGAGATCGTGGGCGGCGCGGCAGCGGTATGACAAAAACCCACCGCAAAGGCGCAAAGACGCAGAGAATCCGCGAAGGTTTATTGAATTTAATTTCTTTGCGTTGCCTTTGCGCCTTCGCGTCTTTGCGGTGAGAGAATTTCAAGCTATTGACTAGGAAACAACGATGAGCCAAGGAAAAATCGTTCAGTGCATCGGCGCCGTGATTGACGTCGAATTCCCGCGCGACCAGATGCCCCATATCTATGAAGCGCTCAGGATGGAAGGCGCGGAGCTGACGCTGGAAGTGCAGCAGCAGCTGGGAGACGGCGTGGTGCGCACCATTGCGCTCGGTTCTTCGGACGGCCTGCGCCGCGGCATGACGGTCACCGGCACCGGCGCCCCCATCATGGTGCCGGTGGGCGCGAAAACTCTGGGACGCATCATGGACGTGCTGGGACGCCCGATCGACGAAGCCGGCCCGGTGGGTGCCGAGAAGACCATGTCCATCCATCGCAAGGCGCCGAGTTTCGAAGAGCTGTCGCCGTCGCAGGAACTGCTTGAAACGGGGATCAAGGTGATTGACCTGATCTGCCCGTTTGCCAAGGGCGGCAAGGTGGGCCTGTTCGGTGGCGCGGGGGTGGGCAAGACCGTGAACATGATGGAACTGATCCGCAACATCGCGACCGAGCATTCGGGCTACTCGGTGTTCGCCGGCGTCGGCGAGCGCACCCGCGAAGGCAACGACTTCTACCACGAGATGAAGGAATCGAAGGTGCTCGACAAGGTGGCGCTGGTCTACGGCCAGATGAACGAGCCGCCGGGCAACCGCCTGCGCGTCGCCCTCACCGGGCTGACCATGGCCGAAGCCTTCCGCGACGAGGGCCGCGATGTGCTGCTGTTCATCGACAACATCTACCGCTTCACGCTGGCCGGCACCGAAGTCTCCGCGTTGCTGGGCCGCATGCCTTCCGCGGTGGGCTATCAGCCGACGCTGGCCGAGGAAATGGGTCGCCTGCAGGAACGCATCACCTCGACCAAGACCGGCTCGATCACGTCGATCCAGGCGGTCTACGTGCCGGCGGACGACCTGACCGATCCCTCTCCCGCCACGACTTTCGGCCATCTCGACTCGACGGTGGTGCTGTCGCGTGACATCGCCTCGCTCGGCATCTACCCGGCGGTGGATCCGCTCGATTCGACTTCGCGTCAGCTCGATCCGCACGTGGTGGGCGAGGAGCACTATACGACCGCGCGCCAGGTGCAGGCGACGCTGCAGCGCTACAAGGAGCTCCGGGACATCATCGCCATCCTCGGCATGGACGAACTTTCGCCCGAAGACAAACTGGCGGTGGCGCGGGCGCGCAAGATCCAGCGCTTCCTGTCACAGCCGTTCAACGTTGCCGAGGTGTTCACCGGCCAGAAAGGCAAGTATGTGCCGCTCAAGGAGACCATCAAGGGCTTCAAGGGCATCGTTGCCGGCGACTACGACCACCTGCCCGAACAGGCGTTCTATATGGTGGGCCCGATCGAGGAAGCCATAGAGAAAGCGAAAACTTTACAGTGAGGAGTGAGGGGTGAGGAGTGAGGCTTAGAATGCGCGGTTTTTCCCGCCTTTCGCCTTTCGCCTGACGCCTCACGGAATTTATGGCAAATACCATACACGTCGATGTCGTCAGCGCCGAAGAGTCGATCTACTCCGGGGAGGCGGAGTTTGTCGTGCTTCCCGGCGAGGCCGGCGAGCTTGGCATTTATCCGCGACACACGCCGCTGATCACCCGCATCAAGCCCGGCGAAGTCCGCATCAAGCCGGCGGGGGGCGGTGAGGAAGAGCTGATTTTCGTGGCCGGCGGCATCCTCGAGGTGCAGCCCGCAGTGGTGACGGTGCTGGCCGACACGGCGATCCGTGCCCACGATCTTGACGAAGCCAAGGCGCAGGAAGCGAAGAAGCAGGCCGAGGAAACGATGCGCAACAAGACCTCCAAGCTCGAGATCGCCAAGGCCCAGGCCGAGCTCGCCTCAGCGGTGGCGCAACTGCAGTCGATCCAGAAACTGCGCAAAAAGCGTTGATTTTATTGGATTTTTCATGGCATTACGAGGCGGCCTAGTGCTGCCTCGTTGGTTTTGGGCGGCTGAAACGGAAAATTTTCGATGAGCGCGGGTCCTTCTGCGGAAATCGATCTGCTGGTGGTGGGCGGCGGCATCAACGGCGCCGGCATTGCGCGCGATGCGGCGGGCCGGGGTCTCAAGGTCCTGCTCTGCGAAAAAGACGACCTCGGCGCGGCCACCAGTTCGGCGAGCAGCAAGCTGATCCACGGCGGGCTGCGTTATCTCGAGCAGTTTGAATTTCGCCTCGTTGCCGAAGCGCTTGCCGAACGCGAGATCCTGCTGCGCAACGCGCCGCATATCGTGCATCCGATGCGGTTTGTCATGCCGCATGTGCCGGCGTTGCGGCCGGCGTGGATGATACGCGCCGGGCTTTTTCTTTATGATTATCTTGCCCGCCGCCACGCCCTGCCCGGCTCGCGCGGCGTCAGCCTGCGCGCCGCGCCTTATGGCGCAGGCCTCAAACCGGGGCTGAATAAAGGGTTCATTTATTCCGATTGCCGGGTCGACGATGCGCGGCTGGTCGTATTCAACGCATGCGCTGCGGCGGATCTCGGCGCGGCCGTATTGACGCGCACCGCTTGCGTTGCCGCGCACCGGGCAGACGGACAATGGCGCGCCACCCTGCGCCGCGCCGACGCCGCGGAAATGCAGGTCGCGGCAAAAGCCCTGGTCAACGCTTCCGGCCCATGGGCCCGAAAATTCCTTGTCGATGTTCTGCATCAGCCGACGCCGTTCAATCTGAAGCTGGTCAAAGGCAGTCATATCGTGGTGCCGCGGCTCTATGAGGGCGAGCACGCGTTCATCCTGCAGAACGACGACCGGCGCGTGGTGTTTGCCTATCCCTACGAGCGGCGATATACGCTGATCGGCACCACGGATGTCGAGCTGCAGGGCGAACCCGGGCCCTGCCATGCCAGCGCCGATGAAATCCGTTACCTGTGCCGCGCGGCGAACCGCTATTTCCTGCGGCAAATAACAGAGGGCGAAGTCGTGTGGAGCTATTGCGGCGTCCGGGCGTTGTTCGACGACGGTTCGGCCGACCCCTCTGCCGTGACCCGCGATTATGTATTACATGTCGACGGGGATGGGGGCTCGGCGCCGGTATTGTCGGTGTTCGGTGGCAAGATCACGACTTATCGCAGGCTGGCAGAGCGCGCGCTGGAAAAGCTGGTACCGTGGTTTCCGCAAATGAGGCACGACTGGACCGCCGCAGTACCCTTGCCGGGCGGCGATCTGAGGGGATTGAGCCCGGAGCAATTCGCCGGATCACGGCTTAAGCGCGATTTTCCGTGGCTGTCGGAAGAGATGCGGCTGGCGCTGGCGCAGCGCCACGGTGCAGCGGCTTATAAAGTGCTGGGTGACGCGGCGACCCCGGCCGATCTCGGTGAGTTTTTCGGCGCCGGCCTCTACGCCCGGGAAATCGACTATATGATGGCCCATGAATGGGCGCGCACGGCGGAAGACCTGCTGTGGCGCCGCACCAAGTGCGGCTTGCACCTGACCGCAGCGCAAGCCCAGTCTGTCGAGCGTTATGTTGTGCAGCGAACCCCATGACGCTGTGCGATAATTTTGCCCATGCCGATTAACGCCGTAATTCTCGCCGCCGGCCAGGGCAAGCGCATGTATTCGCGCCTGCCCAAGGTGCTCCATCTATTGGCCGGCCGCCCGCTCCTATCGCATGTGATCGCAACCGCCCGCGCCCTCGGCGCCGGGCGCATCTGCGTGGTCTATGGCCACGGCGGCGAACAAGTACCGCAGACGGTGAAAGCACCCGATATCGTTTTCGCCAAACAGGAGCCGCAACTCGGCACCGGCCACGCGCTGCGGCAGGCGCTGCCCCACCTGGGAAAGTCTTCGACGACGCTGGTGCTCTACGGCGATGTGCCGCTGGTTCGGCCCGAGACGCTGCGCGCCATGATAACGGGCAGAGGCGAACGGGTCGTGGTGCTCACCGCCGAGCCGGAGAATCCGGCGGGCTATGGCCGCATCGTGCGCGACAAGAAGGGCGGGGTCGCGAAAATCGTCGAAGAAAAAGACGCCAGCGCCGCCCAGCGCAAAATCCGCGAAGTGAATACCGGCATCATGGCGCTGCCGACGGCGCGGCTCGCCGGCTGGCTGGCCAAGCTCGAGAATCACAACGCCCAGGGCGAGTATTACCTGCCCGATGTGGTGGCGCTCGCGCTCGCCGACGGCGTCGCCGTCGACACGGTCGGCACCACCGATGCCTGGGAAATGCTCGGCGTCAACAGCAAGACCCAGCTTGCGCAACTCGAGCGCATCTACCAGTGGCAGTATGCGACCCGCCTGCTCGAACAGGGCGTGACATTGGCCGACCCGATGCGGTTCGACGTGCGCGGTGAGCTTCAGTGCGGGACCGACGTGCGCATCGATGTGAACTGCGTGTTCGAGGGCGAGGTTAAACTTGGCGACGCGGCGGAGATCGGCGCCAATTGCATCCTGAAGGATGTCGAAGTCGGTGCCGGCACGCGCATCGAGCCGTTTACGCATATCGACGATGCCACGATCGGCGCCGGCTGCCGCGTCGGTCCCTATGCCCGCATCCGGCCCGGCACGCGGCTGGGCGAAGACGTGCATATCGGCAATTTCGTCGAAATCAAGGCGAGCGACATCGCGGCACATTCCAAGGCCAATCACCTGACCTATGTCGGCGATAGCACGGTCGGGCGCAACGTCAACATCGGCGCCGGCACCATCACCTGCAATTACGACGGCGCCAACAAGCACCGTACCGTGATCGAGGATGACGTGCAGATCGGTTCCGATGTGCAGCTCGTCGCGCCGGTGACCGTCGGCAAGGGCGCCACCATAGGCGCCGGCGCAACCATTACCAGGGACGCGCCGCCGGGAGAGCTGACTTTCACGAAGGCGGAACAGGTCACCAAACCGGGCTGGAAACGGCCCACAAAACCGGTAAAGGGTAATGAGTAATGGGTAATGGGCTGAGGCCGCACGGAATCAACGGTGATCTGCCGGGAAGTTTTTCCCCGTCACCCATCACCCATCACCCATCACCGAACTGACATGTGCGGCATCGTCGGCGCTATCGCGCAACGGGACGTGGTCCCGATTCTCGTCGAGGGCCTGCGCCGTCTGGAGTACCGCGGTTACGATTCCGCGGGCGTCGCGGTGCAGAATGCCCAGGGCAAACTCGACCGGCGCCGCACCGTCGGCAAGGTGAAGATGCTCGCCGCAGCGATCGAGAAACAACCGCTTTCCGGCCAGCGCGGCATCGCGCATACCCGCTGGGCGACGCACGGCGGAGTGTTCGAGAAAAATGCCCACCCGCATTTTTCGGAGGAGGGCATCGCCCTCGTCCATAACGGCATCATCGAGAACTACGAAGAGCTGCGCGTGGAGCTCAAAGCCAGGGGCTATCAGTTCCATTCGGATACCGACAGCGAAGTCGTTGCGCATCTGATCCATGAGCACATCAAAGGCGGCGCGGATCTCCTCGCCGCCGTCCAGCAGGTCATCAAGCGTTTGCACGGCGCGTACGCCATCGTGGTCATGAGCAAGCACGATCCAAAGCGGCTGATCGCGGCGCGCATGGGCTGCCCGGTGGTGGTCGGGCATGGCAGCGGCGAGAACTTCATCGCGTCCGATGTGCAGGCGCTGCTGCCGGTGACGCGCAGCTTTCAGTTCCTCGAGGACGGCGATGTCGCGGAAATTTCCTGCGCCGGCATCCGCCTGCTCGACGTCGCGGGCCGGACGGTCGAGCGCAAGCTGCACGAATCCGCGCTTTCGGCCGATGCCGTGGAACTCGGGCAGTATCAACATTACATGCAAAAAGAGATCTTCGAGCAACCGCGCGCGATTGCGGATACGCTGTCCGAACGCACCGCGAACGGCAAAGTGCTGGATGCCGCACTGGGGCCGAAGGCGGCCGCCCTGCTGCCGAAAATACGCAACGTGCATATCGTCGCCTGCGGGACGAGCTATCACGCAGGCATGATCGCGCGTTATTATTTTGAGCAGGCGGCCAAAGTGCCCACTACGGTGGAGGTGGCGAGTGAATACCGCTATCGCCAGCCGGTGGTGCCGGCCGACACGTTATTCATCGCCATCTCGCAGTCGGGCGAAACGGCGGACACGCTTGCGGCGCTGCGCGAGGCGAAACGCCTGGGCTATCTCGGCACGTTCGCGATCTGCAATGTGCCCGAGTCCTCGCTGGTGCGCGAGGCCGACATGACGCTGATGACCCGCGCGGGCCCCGAGATCGGTGTCGCCTCGACCAAGGCTTTTACCACCCAGCTCGCCGCGCTCGCATTGTTTGGCGTAGCGCTGGCGCGCCACCGGGGACTGGCCGGCAAGCAGGAAGCGCTTGCGGTGAGGCTTCTCATGCATGTGCCTGAAATGATTGAAAAAACATTGACTCTGGAGCCGCAGATCAGCGCCTGGGCGGAGCGCTTTGTCGACAAACAGCACGCGCTGTTCCTCGGCCGCGGCGCGTTATGGCCGGTGGCGATGGAAGGCGCGTTGAAGCTCAAAGAGATCAGCTATATCCACGCCGAAGCCTACGCGTCCGGCGAACTGAAACATGGCCCGCTGGCGTTGGTGGACGCGAACATGCCGGTGGTGGCGGTCGCCCCCAACAACGAACTGCTCGAAAAGCTGAAGTCCAACCTCCAGGAAGTGCGCGCCCGCGGCGGCCATCTCTACGTGTTCGCCGATCCCGCGTCAGGGATCAAAGCGTCAGAGGGTGTCGATGTCATCGAGATGCCGGAGCATGTGGAACCCCTGCAGGCACCGCTCGTCTACACGGTGCCGCTGCAGCTTCTCGCCTACCACTGCGCGCTTTTGCGCGGGACCGACGTGGACAAGCCTCGCAATCTTGCCAAGAGCGTGACGGTCGAATAGCGGCCACGCTCTTGGCGCGCGCTGCCCACAGCGATCAATTTTTGCGCGGTTTGTGCGGGGCCTGGGCGAGCACCCGATCGTAGAGCCAGTTCGGCAGCAGGCGCAGCAGGCGCGCAACCAACGCCATTTGCCAGGGAATGACGGCATAGGTTTTGCCGCGCCCGATGAGGGAAATGATTTTGCGCGCGGCGGTGTCGGCGTTCATGATGAACGGCATCGGGTACGGATTTTTTTCGGTCATCGGCGTGGCGATGTAGCCGGGGCAGATGGTGACGACGTTCACCCCGCTTGGATGCAACTCGACGCGCAGGCTCTCGAGATAGGAAATCGCCGCCGCCTTGGATGCTGAATACGCCGCGGCGCCCGGCAACCCGCGATAACCCGCCACGCTGGCAATGCCGACCAGCGCGCCCCTGCCCGCTTTGCGCATGCACGGCACGAACGGCTGGAAAGTTTTCACCATGCCCATGACGTTGATGTCGATCACGTCCTGAAAAACCTGCGCATCTGCGGCATATTCGGTGAGCGTGCCGTAGCTGACGCCGGCGTTGGCGATCACTACATCGGGGCAGCCATGGCGCGCCATGAAATCCGCCGCGGCGCGCTGCAAACCGCCGGTATCGCGCACATCCAGCGCATAAACGGCGCAATCACCGCCAAGCTGCGCGGCAAGCTGCCTGAGTTCCGTATCGCGGCGCGCGATCAGGCCCAGGCATGCGCCTTGCGCTGCGTAACGGCGGGCGAGCGCCATGCCGATGCCGCTGGAGGCGCCGGTGATGATGACTCGTTCAGGAGTTTCCCGCGCCATGCCGGATGCCGCGTCAGGGATACATACGGGTGGGCAAGCGCTACTTGTCGGCGCGTTGCTGGCGTGCAAGCCGGATCAGCTCGTCGAGTATGGGGATAACGCCGGGCACGGTTTCCGCCATGCCACTCGATGTGAGATAGCGCCCGTCGATGACCAGAGAAGGTGTGCCCTGCACGTTGTAGAGACGAGAGAGTTCTTTGGCGCGCAGCACGTTCTGGTCGACCTCGGGCGAGGAGTAGGCGTCCAGCCACTTCTGGCGGGCTATGCCGTTCTTGACGGCCCACTCCACCATCACCTCGGGCTTGCTCATGTGCAGCTCGTCGACGTGATAGCCATGGTAGACCTGTTGGTGGAGCCGTTCGGCGTCTCCCAGCGCTTCCAGCGTGTAATAGATCCGCGCATGCGGGGCCCAGCTGTCCCTCAGAACCGCGGGGATGCGCCGCAGCGTGACGTCGGCCGGTTTGCGCTTGCTCCAGGCTTCGAGCGCCGGCTGCAGTTCGTTGCAGTAAGGGCAGCCGTACCAGAAGAAGTCGATGACCTCGATCTTGTCACCGGTTGAAACCGGTTGCGGCTCGATCAGGCGGTACTCGTAGTTCAGGCGGGGACGCTGCGGTTCCTGCGCGTTTGCAGGCGTGGCAAAACAGAGCAGGGCCAGGCCGCATGCAAGAAAAGGAACTAATGTAGCCGCCCGCCGGAGGAGCAAGGCCGGCGGGCGGCTAGCGGGCATGACTCATTTGCCGCCGCGGTTTTTGCGCGCCTGCGCGATCAACTGGTCGACCGCCTGAAAGAAGCGGTCGTAATCGATGCTCTTGTCGGCTTTCAGCGTCATCGACGGCGCGATCAGGTATTTGCCGTCGATCACCAGCGCGGGGGTGCCTGGAATGTCATAGTTGCGGGTCATATCGATCGAACGCTGGGTGCGGCCCTGCACCGCAAACGAGTTGTAGGTGGAGACGAATTTCTCCCGGTCTACGCCTTTGCCGGCGACCCAGTCGAATATCTCCTTGGGATCCTGCAGCCGGACACGCTTGGTGTGGATTGCAGCAAACACCTCGTGGTGCAGCTTGTCGACCAGCCCCATTGCATCGAGCGCGTAATACGTCTTGGAAAGCGGAATCCAGGAATCCTGGAAGATCGCCGGCACGCGCTTGAATTCGACATCGGCAGGCTTGCGCTTGAGCCAGGCGCCGAGCGAGGGTTGCAGGTTGCTGCAATGCGGGCAGCCGTACCAGAAAAATTCGAGCACTTCCACTTTCTTACCGCTGTCGGCCGGCTGCGGCGGGTCGATCAGCCGGTAATCTTTGCCGGCAACGAGCTGCGCGGCGGCGCCGGTTGCCAGACCGAGCATTAACAATGCCGTTGCGGCCAGGGCGGTAAAACGGGTGAACAGTCGCATTTTATCTCCGTAGAAGTGAGTCTGACGGGCTTATTCCCGCACCTTGATCAAGGTGGTTTCGATGCCGTTCTGTTTCAGAGTATTGCGGGTGCGGGTGAGTTCCTCGATGCTGGTGTAGGGCCCGATCCGCACGCGGTGCCACACGCCCTTGTCGGGCACGGTGGTGGTTTGAATGCTGGTTTCGACGCCGAGAAGCGCGAGCCGCGCTTTGAGATTGTCGGCATCGGGCGCGTTCTGAAACGCGCCGGCCTGCAGAAAAAACGCTTCCTTGGCGGCAGCCGATTTCTTCTGCGCTTCCTTCATCTGCTGTTCGGTCACCGGCTCTTCGCTGCCGGGCAGGATCTTGTAGAAATCAAAACGGGGTTTCGACTCCGGCGCCGCGGCAGACTTGTCTTCGCTTTTGGCGACGCCGGGCGCAACGGCCTTGGGCGCCTCGCTTTTGGCCGCCGGCGCGCTGCGGGTGAGGAAGGGACTGGGCATCTTGTTGATGTACCACGCTACGCCAAGCGCGATGCCGAGGCCGAGCACCAGACCGATCAGGATTCCGATCAGGAGCGAGCTGTTTCCCTTGGGTTGGCCGCTTTTGCGCTCCGAGCCCTTGTAGTCTTTACTCATATTTGAATATCTTACATTTTTTCGGGTGCGGAAACACCCAGCAGCAAAAGACCATTGTGCAGCACTTGCCGTACTGCGGTCACCAGAGCGAGCCGCGCCAGCCGAAGCGGTTCTTCACCGACCAGCACGCGCGTCGCATTGTAATAGCTGTGGAACTCGGCGGCGAGTTCCCTGAGGTAGAAAGCGATCACATGCGGCGCCATCTCGCGCGCGGCGATTTCAACCGCCTCCGGGTATTCGCCCAGCCGCGCGAGCAGCGCGAACTCGTGCTCGGAATCGAGTGCCGAGGTATCGGCCTCTTTCAGGCCGGCGGCATCGCCACCCCATTGCTCGTGCACGCTGCATACCCGCGCATGCGCGTACTGGATGTAATAGACGGGGTTCTCGTTGCTTTGCGATTTTGCCAGGTCGAGGTCGAAATCGAGGTGCTGGTCGCTTTTGCGCAGCACGTAGAAAAAGCGCGCGGCATCGTTGCCGACCTCATGCCGCAGCTCACGCAGCGTTACGAATTCGCCGGCGCGCGTCGACATCGAAACTTTCTGGCCGTTGCGATAAAGCACGGCGAACTGCACCAGCGCAACCGCCAGCCTCTCTTTGTCGAGCCCGATCGCCTCAAGCGCGCCCTTGACGCGCGGGATGTAGCCGTGATGATCGGCGCCCCAGACGTCGATGACGAGATCGAAGCCGCGCTCGAATTTATTGAGATGGTAGGCGATATCCGAGGCGAAATACGTATATTGTCCGTTTTCGCGCTGAACGACGCGGTCTTTCTCGTCGCCGAAATGCGCTGAGCGGAACCATTTGGCGCCATCCTGCACGTAGATGTGCCCGTGTTCTTCCAGTTTTTTCACCGCGTGCTCGACCATGCCCGAGTCGTAGAGCGAGCGCTCCGAGAACCAGCGGTCGAAAGTGACGCCGAATTCGGTCAGATCATCGCGGCAATCGGCAAGCTGCTCGTTCAGAGCATGGCCGTGGATATATTCGTAGTCCCCGCCCAGCAGCCGCTTGGCGTTGGCGATCAGTCCGTCCAGATGGGCCTCGGCGTCGGTCGCGACGTCCGGCACGCCGGCGACAACCTGCGCGGCGGGTCGAACATAGCGCTTGTCATGCGCAGCGAGAATCTGGTGCGCCATGTCGCAAACATATTCGCCCTGATAGGCATTGGGCGGAAACGGTACGGCTTCGCCGGCAAGCGCCAGATAGCGCAGCCAGGTCGACAGCGCCAGAATATCCATCTGCCGTCCGGCGTCGTTGACATAGAATTCGCGCGCGACGTCGAAACCGGCGGCAACCAGCACGTTGGCCAGGCTCGCCCCGAAGGCCGCGCCGCGCCCGTGCCCGACATGCAGCGGGCCGGTAGGGTTGGCCGAAACGAATTCGATCTGCACCTTTTTTTTCCGGCCCAGGGCGTTTTTCCCGTAATCCTGGCCGGCGCGCAGGATGCGGTTGACCAATTCTTGCTTGAACGAGCGCTTGAGAAAAAGATTGATGAATCCCGCACCCGCGATTTCAGCTTTTTCCAGGCAGGGGGAGGCCGGCAACGCGGCAATCAGCTGCGCCGCGACATCGCGCGGCGGGCGCTTCAGCGCCTTGGCCAGCTGCAATGCCACGTTGCATGCGTAATCGCCGTGCTGCGCAAGCTTCGGGCGCTCGAGCACGATGCTGATGCCGACGTGATCCGGCACAACATTTTTCAGGGCGGCGTAGAGCAGCTCGCCAAAATGCGCTCTCGGATCTGAAGGTGAAGCTTGAGTCATCGGGGCGGCAGCCTGGCCTTCGGCCGGAGTGGCTTGCCGCCGACCCGAAGGATGTAAAGAAAGGGATTGAAAAAACGCGATTTTATCATGCCGCCCGGGTGTTTTACGCGGCTTCAGAACTCGAGCGGATCGACATCCAGCGACCAACGCGCGCGGCTGGGCTGGATGTCGGCAAGCGCAGCGTGCCAGGCGCTCAGAAAAGCCTGCAGTTCGGAGCGTGAATCGGATTGCACCAGCAGTTGGGCGCGCTCGCGCCCGGCGAGGCGCAGCATGCCCGCGGGAACGGCGTCGTAAATGGTCACGTTTTGCGACAGCGTCCTGGCGGTATGGGCGGCGGCGGCCAGAAACCCGAGGGCGGCCCCGGGTTTGGGCGCTTCGGCACGCAACAGGGCCTGATAGACAAACGGCGGAAAACCCGCTTGCCGGCGCTCTGCGAGCAGATTGCGCGCAAAATAAGCGTAATCCTGGCTGCGCAGGGCGGTATAGAGAGGGTGCTGCGGGAATTCCGTCTGGATCAGCACTTCGCCTTGGGCATCGCCGCGGCCGGCGCGCCCCGCAACCTGGGTAAGCAGTGCAAACAGCCGTTCCGGCGCGCGGAAATCCGCGCTGTAAAGCAGGCTGTCGGCGTTGAGCACCCCGACCAGGTTGAGGTGCGGAAAGTCATGTCCTTTGGCGAGGATCTGGGTGCCGACCAGGATATCGACTTCACGTTCGTGGATCTGGCGGCGCATCGTCTGCCAGGCATGCCGGGGCCGCGTGCTGTCGCGGTCGATGCGCAGGATGCGCGCCCGTGGGAAGTGCTGCACCAACGCCGTTTCCACGCGCTGGGTGCCCTGTCCGACAGGCGCCAGTTCCGCGTTGCCGCATTCCGGGCAGGTTGCCGGAATCGGCGACTGATGGCCGCAGTGATGGCAGCGCAGATGCCGGTCGCGCAGATGCAGCACGAGCTGCGCGGAGCAGCGGTGGCAACTCGACAGCCAGCCGCAGGCGTGGCACATCAGCACCGGCGCGTAGCCGCGGCGATTGATGAATACTAGGCTTTGTTCCCCGCGCTCGAGGCGTACGGCAATTGCCGCCAGCAGGCGCGGTGACAGGCCTTCGGCCAGCTTCAGCTCGCGGGTGCTGATACAGTCAATGAGCGGTGGCGCGGCGTTGATGCGGTGGGGCAGGGTCAATAACTGGTAGCGTCCGTTCTTTGCGTTGTAATACGTTTCCAGCGCCGGCGTTGCCGAGCCGAGCACGATGGGCACCCCGCGCTGCCGGGCGCGCACCACGGCAAGGTCGCGCGCCGAATAGCGCAGGCCGTCCATCTGCTTGTACGAGGCGTCGTGTTCCTCGTCGACGACGATGAGGCCCAATTGCGGCAGCGGCGCGAACACGGCGAGGCGGGTACCCAGAACAATGCGTGCCTGGCCCGATTGCGCCGCGAGCCAGTGATCGAGGCGCTCGCCTTCATTGAGCCCGCTGTGCAGGCTGGTGATGGATGCGCCGGGAAAGCGGCCGCGCACCATGGCTTCCAGCTGGGGCGTCAATGCGATTTCGGGCACCAGCAACAGGGCCTGGCGCCCGGCGCGCAGCACGGCATCGATCACGTGCAGATACACTTCGGTCTTGCCGCTGCCGGTTATTCCCAGCAGCAGAAACGCCTTGAAGATGTCGAGTTGCGCACAAATTGCATGCACGGCCTCGCTTTGCGCCGCAGTGAGCGGTGGTCTTTCGGCGGTCGTGTCCAGCGTGTGGGCTGGCGGAGGTGGCACAGCGCCTTCGCGCGCCTCGACCCACGACAGCGCCAGTAATTGCTTGAGCGCCGCCGGCGCGGTGACCGCGACGGCCCGGATCGCGCCATAGTCAACGATGTGTTGCTGCTTGAACAGCGCGAGCAGCCGACGTTTCACCGTTGCGCGTGCCGGCAGTTTGTCCAGGTCGACGGTTTCTCCGGCAGCGGTCAGTGCATAGCACGCAGGAATTTGCCGCGGCGCGTTGATGCGGCGCAGTCGCGCCGGCAAGACATTCATCACCGTTGCTCCCAGTGCATGGTGATAATAGTCGCTGGCGAATTTCAGCAAACGCAGATCCTCGGCAGCAAGCGACGGTTCATCGCGCAAGATGCGTAAGGCGGTCTTGAGCCGGTTGTGCGGGACGGCCGAAGCGGTGGCGACTTCGATAATCACGCCCACCACGGTTTTTTTTCCGAACGGCACCAGCGCCCGGCGGCCGACGTCATCCGCGTGCGCGTCGCCGCGGTAATCGAACAACTTGGCTACGGGCACATCAAGCCCGACGCGGATGATTTTCATCGGCCCGTCAGAGCGAGGTGGAGAAAGTTACAATGAAATGCTCATGCCGATTCTGCGACTTCTCGGCAACCGCTTTATGCGACAAGAAAAAACCCTTTCTGCCCACAGTGTGTTGTGGATAACTATGTTGATGAAAATCATGCTTGGTGAATGCCTCACGCCGCCGAGATGAAGACGCGGGCGGGGCCGCCAGGATTCCATATATTAAAATCTATTAAAAACAATAGATTATGGTCTGGTGTCGAACGGTACCCGTCAGCAATCAAGAACCCTGCGTCCCGCAACCCCTTGCTGTGTATAAGTTTTCCGGGGGCGTTCCCCGGAAACCCGCGTTCCGCCGGGGTTTGCGGGCGTAAGGAGTTTGTCGGACTCATGTCCGACAACTCCTAGTGATAGGCCCGGCTCAATTCGTGCACGGCATCGACCACCGCGGCGACATTTTCCGGCGGCGTGAACTGGGATACGCCATGCCCCAGATTGAAGACGTGCCCGCTGCCGCGGCCGTAGGCGTCCAGAATCTGCTGGGTATGCCGGCCTATGATTTCGGGGTTCGTGAACAGCGCAGCAGGGTCGAGATTGCCCTGCAAAGCGACGTGCTCGCCTATGCGCCGGCGCGCGGCGCCGATATTTACCGTCCAGTCCAGGCCTACCGCGTCGCAGCCGATCGCTGCAATGTCTTCAAGCCATAGTCCGCCGCCTTTGGTAAATACGATGCTGGGAACCGTTGCGCCGTCGTGCTGGCGCCTGAGCCCGGCGACAATGCGTTGCATATAGGCGAGCGAGAACTCGCGATATGCGGCGTCGGCAAGAGCGCCACCCCAGGTATCGAAAATCATCACCGCCTGGGCGCCGGCCTCGATCTGCGCATTGAGGTAGGCGGTGACGGCGCGGCAGTTGATGTCGAGGACATGATGCAACAACTCCGGCCGCTGGTAGAGCATGGTCTTGATGACGCGGAAGTCAGCGCTTGCTCCGCCCTCGATCATGTAGCAGGCGAGCGTGAATGGACTGCCCGAAAATCCGATCAGCGGCACTTCGTTTGCGAGGGCGCGCCGGATTTGGGAAACGGCATCAAGCACATAGCGCAGATGCTTGTCGGGGTCGGGGACGAACAAATTGCGGATTTCCCATTCCTCTCTCAGCGGACGTTCGAATTTTGGGCCCTCACCCTCGGCGAAATAGAGACCGAGGCCCATCGCGTCGGGAATGGTCAGGATATCGGAGAAAACGATTGCCGCATCAAGCGCGAAACGTGCCAGCGGCTGCAGCGTTACCTCGGTCGCGAAATCCGGGTTTTTGCAGAGATCGAGAAAGCTGCCGGCGCGAGCCCTGGTCTGATTGTATTCGGGCAGGTAGCGTCCCGCCTGGCGCATGATCCACACCGGGGTATAAGGCGTGGGCTGCCTGAGCAGTGCCCGAATCAGCGTGTCATTTTTGAGTTTGGTCATCAGGGGTCAGCGCGGCAAAACCGAAGACCCCACCAGAAATTCATCAACCGCGCGCGCGCATTGACGGCCCTCACGGATCGCCCATACCACAAGCGACTGACCGCGCCGCATGTCGCCGGCCGCAAAGACTTTGGGCACGGACGCCAGATAGTTTTCGGTGTCGGCCATGACGTTGCTGCGCGCATCCTTCGCC
>Ga0299912_10000906_pt1 | contig 24064 bp, 29 predicted proteins | sample RVTome_2_FD_207667 | JGI IMG/M metagenome (GOLD analysis project Ga0299912, IMG submission 207667) | Soil microbial communities from uranium-contaminated site in the Upper Colorado River Basin, Wyoming, United States - RVT95D214 (version 2) ... | reverse complement strand
AGGCGCCTAGATGACCTGTTCGGGTTGGCTGATTACGAAACGGCGTGGAGCAACATCGCTGAGTACCAACGGGAATACGAGGGCGAAAGGAGAGCTTACGAGAAAGACCCTGATGTCGCTGGATTGGAGAAGCTGAGCGCCGAGTATAACCAAGTTACTGGCGAATTTGCTCTTTTAGAAGTAGAACTGCAGAATGCAGTAGGAAAGTTGGCTGGAGCCAAAAGAGCTTTGGATGATGCGGATTCCAAGCTTAAGAAGCTGGAGGAAAAAAGGCTTTTCATCGAAGAGTTCAAGCGAAAAGAGGCTCAGGTTCAAGCTAACATTGCGAACGCAAGAGATGTTTCTGCTTCGTTGACTCAGCGGGTTGAAGGGAAAAAAGTCATCGTGGAGAATCTGAGGCAGCGCCAAAACTCCATAGATGCGCAAATAAACTCTTACAAGAGCAGGCTTGAGGAAGTAGGGATTCCCGCGAACCAGCCTTTGGAAGCGTTGCGGCAGCGTCTAGCGGCTTTTGATGACCGCATTTCCAGTTTAAAAGCGGAGCAGGAGGCTACGTTGCGGAACGTGCAGGCAGACCAGAAGCGAACTGCCTCGTTGTCTCTGGAGAGCCGCTGTCCGCTGTGCTTGCAACCTTTGAATGACGAGTACAAGGATGGCTTAATGCAGAGGATTCAGGAAGAGAATGTGGAAAGGCAAAAAGCGATTAAGCAGTCGCAGGGCGAACTTGAGGAGTTGCAGCGAACAAAAATCGTAGCGAGCGAAGCGTTCTCGAACCTGCAAACGCTTGCGGCGAGAGTTGAGGATTTGAAAACGCGGGTAAGCGAAGAGGAGAAGAATCTGGGCGAGTTGTCAAACGAGTTTGAAGAGAAGCAGAAGTTTGAAGCGGAACTGCGAATGCAGCTTGAGAGTGTACAGTTTGAAATTGGCAGGTTCGACATGGCGGATCTAGAAACTGCACGGGCACAGAGAGAGCAAGCGTTTAGGCAATATTACCTTTTTGAGTCTGATTTGCGAACCAAGGAAAACCGCAAGAAAGACCTTCTTAAACGCTTGGATGAGGCAAAAGAGCGCATTGACCGTGCTCAGCAGAAGCTTGAGCGCATGGAGAAAATCGTGAAGGCAGTTGAAGTTATAGGCGCTATTCGTGATGCGTACAGGGGTATTCAGCCTAAGCTGCGCGGCGAGTTCGTGAAAGTGCTGCGGAACTTTGTGCAGCAAGTTCTCGACAGCTTAGTCGGCGAAGCGCCATTACTGAACGTGCTTATTGATGAGACTTACACGCCTTACGTTAAAAGTGAAAGTGGTGTTGAAAGGGAGGTTTCGAATCTTTCGGGTGGCGAACGGACGTTGCTTGCTTTTGCGTATCGTTTGGGTTTGGGTCAGTTGATTATGCAGTCGCGGACTGGTCACGGTTTAAGCATGCTGTTGCTTGATGAGCCTACGGAAAGTTTGGGCAGTGAAGATGGTTCCATAGAGCGTTTAGCTGAGGCGATTAGCAGGTTTAAGGCTATTGAGCAGATAATTGCGGTTACGCACAGCGAAGCGTTTGCGGGGAAAGCTGATCACGTGATAATTCTGGAGAAGGAAGCGGGAATAAGCAAAATCTCAATAGAAAGAGAATAGCGAAGAAGCACTATTGTTCTTTAACAGTGTTTTCTAATGTGCCTATTCCTTCGATTTCGATGCGCACCACATCGCCGTTTTGCAGATACTTTGGGGGTTTCATGGCGAATCCAACGCCTGCTGGAGTGCCTGTGGCGATTACGTCGCATGGCTCCAAAGTCATTACGCGGCTTAGGTGATGCACGATTTCGCTGACGCTGAAAGCCATGTTGCGGGTGGTTGAGTTCTGGCGGAGTTCACCGTTAACCCATGTGCGCACAGCCAAGTTAGCCGTGTCGCTGAGTTGATTCGCTGTGGTTATGCATGGTCCAGTGGGAGCAAAGGTGTCGAAGCTTTTTCCTCTGGTCCACTGTCCGTCCTTGAATTGGAAGTCCCGTGCTGAAACGTCGTTCAGTATGGTGTATCCGAAAACGTGTTTTGCGGCTTCTGAAACTGGAACGTTCTTGGCTTTTTTGCCCATTACTATGGCTAATTCGCCTTCATAATCCAGCTGGTGCACAAAGCTTGGTTTGATAATGTTCTCGTTTGGACCGATTATGGTGGTGTGGGGTTTCATGAAGATTACTGGTTCATCTGGAACAGCAGCACGTGTTTCAGCAGCGTGATCCACGTAGTTTAAGCCTAAGCAGATAATTTTGGGCGGCGAAGCTATTGGCGCAAGCAAAGCCACTTCGGTTATGGGCGCTGAAACGTTTTTGACACTGCTGGCTTCGGCTTTGCGGAGCAGGGCTTCGGCTGTTCTCAGTGCTTGTTCGCCTGAAGCTACAAACTCTTCAACACTCTGCGGTAATCGTTCGTTGAAGTGCTTTGCTAAGGTTGGCAATGACAATACGCTTTGCTGGTTTAGGATGCCGTAGTGTTCTTTGTTTTTGTGGCGGTAACGCGCGATTTTCAGTCTATATCCCCCTTTCATATAGTTTTACATAGCGGCACTTTTTCGAATTGTTGAAAAACTGAGGGTACTGGAATTAGGCGGGGTTTATTCTTCTTTTTCGTAGAGTTTTCGTTCTTTCACTTTCAGCGTGTCCTCTTCGTCAGCTATGACCCTGTAGTATTCTTTTAGCTCTTGTTTGTGCAGGAACTTTTTCACGAGCACCCGCAGGTACTTCTTTGAGACAGCTTCGCCTTCGCCTTTAACTGTTACTTTTTCTGCTTCAGTGGTTACTTCCGCGTTGGTTTTCTCCTTTAGGAAATCGGCAAGTTCCTTGATTACTTCTTTTCCTTCATTTTTGATTTCTGAAGCGTCAATTTTCATTTCAACCATGACTGTTCACCTCATTCAACTTCGCGCCAAAAAGCGCGCTTTACTGTGCTTTCACCACTGCTTTACTGATAAGGTTTCCGTATCAGCAAGTGTCAGTTCGCCCGTCGAGTCATTATCACCGCTTTGGCTCATTGACTCTAAAGCTCATCATCCAAGACTATATGAAAGCGCACATAGAACTTAAGACTTTTACGCTCCTCAAGCGAAACGGTTTTTTACCGCAGAAAACAACCTTATAAATTGTCTGTGGTGAACTTTCATGGAACTCTCAGAAGCCATCAAAAAACGCAGAAGCATAAGAGCCTACAAAAAACAGAACGTGCCCGAAGAGATTGTTGAGAAGCTTATTGACGCGGCAAGCTTTGCGCCATCCGCGGGAAACATTCAACCATGGAAATTCGTAATAGCCAGAAAACCAGACACAAAAAAGAAGCTTGCCCAAGCCGCCAGCCAAGCCTTCATTGAAGAAGCACCCGTGGTGATTATCGTTTGCGCAAACGAAGCACGCTCTTCAATGGGCTACGACGTTAGAGGAAAGACACTGTACTGCATACAGGACACGGCGGCTGCCACCCAAAACATACTCTTAACAGCGTATTCGCTTGGGCTAGGCACATGCTGGGTAGGCGCATTCAACGAAAACGAAGCAAAAAAAGCTATCAACGCTCCTGAAGAGATGCGGCCAGTAGCCATTATTCCCGTGGGCTACGCGAACGAGGTTCCGACGCAAAGGAACCGAAGACCCCTCAGCCAAATAACACATTATGAAAGTTTCTGAAAACGATAGGGGATAGGCTCCGTATTGGCGGTTTTTCACGTCAAAAGCATGTGGGAAAACGTACCTACAAGGCGATAGCGAGCACGCAACTGTCGCAACAAGCAAGTTGGCGCCATCGTTTTTGGGAAAAGTTTAAAAGCGCCACTTCAATCTGTGTATGGTTTCTTGAGGCTTGAAGACACATGCAAAGTGCCATTCTTGCCAACGGAACAATAAAAGGAGGCGACTGAAACTGCTATCAAGAGATTGCGATGGTTGCTCTCAAATGAAACCGTGCAGCCAACGCTATTACATCGCCGTGAAAGGCGACAAAGTCTACTGTCCCGACGGAACAGCACATCTAGTGGATGGACAGTAAGACCGTTCTTTCAACGTGAGTTACGAGTTAGCCTTGCACTTTTCAATTACAAAAGTGGCTATACTCCCACAAAACACAAACACCAAAACCATCATGAAGAAAACAGGCTCAAGTGGGTAAAACATATATTTCTTCACGCGCTTGTTAACTGCTTACGCTAAAGGCGAAAACATGAATTTAACCGACAAAATCGTCAAACTGAAAAAAGAAAAAAAAGCAATAATTCTCGCTCACAACTATCAGAGACCAGAAATCCAAGACATAGCCGACTACATCGGCGACAGCATCGAACTCAGCCGCAAAGCCATGCAAGAAACCCAAGCGGAAATAATCGTTTTCGCAGCCGTGGATTTCATGGCTGAATCCGCAGCAATACTGAACCCAAAGAAAAAAGTGCTCCTGCCCACTCTGGGCGCACGCTGCCCCATGGCGCAGATGCTCACCGTTGACGAAATAAAACGGTGGAAAACACTTTACCCAAACGCTACCGTGGTGCTCTACGTGAACACTTTAGCTTCAGCCAAAGCCTACTGCGACATCTGCTGCACCTCAGCCAACGCCGTGGAAGTAATCAACTCACTCGACGCTGAAACTGTATTGTTCGGTCCAGACCGCAACCTAGCCGAGTACGTTGCTGAGAAAACTGGAAAAACATTGATTCCCATTCCAGAATGGGGCTTCTGCCCGACGCATTTGCTTTTCCAGCCTGAAGACGTAACCGTGCTTAAGCTTCAACATCCTGATGCTGCCGTTATGGCTCATCCAGAATGCAGTTCTGAAATGCGCAAAGTAGCGGATTTCGTTGGCAGCACTTCAAAAATGTGTAATTACGCACGGCAATGCAATGCCAAAACTTTCATCGTGGGCACCGAAGAAGGACTCTTGCACCGACTACGCAAAGAGAACCCTGAAAAACAGTTCATCATAGCCTATGAAGACGCAGTGTGCCCAAACATGAAGTTGAACACGCTTGACAGGCTTTACGCGGCTTTAAAAGAAGAAAAATATGCAGTTAAAGTTCCAGAAAACATAGCCAAAAAAGCTAGAGCAGCGCTGGAAAAAATGTTTGAGATAAAGAACTGAAAAAAAGGTTTAGACGGAAACAATCATTGTTTTAAGGATTTTTACGCCTCTTTTTGTGGTTAATTCGTTGCTTAGCTCTCGAATTTCGGAAGCCTTACCTTTCACCGCTATCGCCTCCAAACAGTCCCGTTCGTCTATGTGAATGTGCATTGTGGAAGAGATAATCGAAGAATGATGGTGCTGCGTCTCGGTCAGTTCGCTTTCCAACCCCCTAGCTTCATGATCATAAACCATGAGCAAGATGCCTGTCTGGTTGTTCTCCTCTTCTTGGAGCCACTTTCTCTCGGAAACGAAGAGCCTCACCGCGTCCTGAATGGCTTTAGAGCGGCTTTCGTAACCCATTTTGCCGATAATGTTGTCGAAATCTTTTAGAAGTTCTGGAGGAAACGTTACGCCCACTCGGACAATTTTTGCCACCGTGTCACCGATAGAAGTTGGTTTATTCGCCTAAAAGCTTTTATACTAGATTGGTAACACCAAAATGTAAAAAAGTGTTACTGAGGCTATTAAATGCACATCCCTGATGGCTTCATCAATCCCGCAACTGCCGCATTAATGTTTGCAGTAACAATTGCCTTCTTAGCGTGGTCTTGGAAAAAAGTAAAAGCCACTTATCCCAGTTCTTTTGTTGCTTTGCTGGCTATTTCAAGCGCCTTCATATTCGCGGCGCAGATGATAAACTTCCCAATTGTTTACGGCACTAGCGGGCACTTAGTAGGCGGCACCTTCCTCGCCGTGCTGCTGGGACCATACGCCGCCATGCTCAGCATGACAATTGTCCTATTGATGCAAGCGTTATTCTTTGCTGACGGCGGTCTATTGGCGTTAGGCGCGAACGTGTTTAACATGGCAATAATCGGCGGATTAAGCTTCTTTCTGATAAAACTGCTCAGGAGAAACTCCAACAGCAACAAGCGCTTCGCCTCAAGCGTTTTCATTGCATCATGGTTTTCAGTGATGCTGGGCGCGTTAGCGTGCGCCTTGCAGATAGGTTTTTCAGAGACGTTCGCTAACGCAGGCGGAATCATGGTTACAGTTCCTGCCATGCTATTCTGGCATGCAATAATCGGTTTAGGTGAAGCAGCGATAACAACTACGTTATTGACTTCACTTCAACGGTTACAGCCGACAATCATGGGCGGTTTAGCGCTCCTAAAAACGAGGGTGAAACAATGAAAAAATATTTCGCGGCAATTGCCCTGATTCTGGTTTTCTTGGCAATTTTCACACCTTTTGCTTCAAGCAGTCCAGACGGATTAGAGAAGGTAGCTGAAACCTTTGGGATAGACGAACATGAACCTGTTTGGAAGGGCATAATGCCTGATTATTCCGTAGAGGCAGTCGCAAACCCTTATGCCTCAACATTACTCGCTGGCGTTTCCGGAACGCTTTTGGTATTGTTTGCAGCTTTCATCCTTGGAACCGCAATAACATCAAAAAAACCCACTGCATCCTCAGACAAACAATAGCGCCATTTTTTGTTGCCAAAACCTTTTTACCTAAACGATAGCATCACCATACAACCGTTAAAGTGTTATTGCACGGCGAAAAAAATGCAAAACGAAAAAGAACTCTTGTTAATGATAAAAAATGCTCAAAAACTTCACGGGCACTTAGGTCCTTTCCTAGTCCTAGGCGTTAGGATGGACATGATAGCCAAAAAAGCGCTGAACGCAGCTGATGAACAGCAAACAAGCCTAAAGGCAAGCGTGAAAGTTCCGCTTTTCCCGCCCTTTTCCTGCCTACTAGACGGCATCCAAACCTCTACCACCTGCACCGTGGGCAACCAGCGACTGACGATAGAAAATTCAGAGGAAATATGCGTGAGCTTTGCGAGGCAAAACGCAGTTGGAACAGTGAAGATAGCGCTTAAGCCGAAAATGGCTGAAGAGTTGGAAAAGAGGCGTTCAGAGGATTCGCTTACCGAAAAGTTCGCGCTGGAACTCGCTCACATGCCAGAGAACCAGCTATTCAACGTGAAAATTGAATGAAGCGCGTTCAACCCAGCTTCAGGAAACTCGGGTTCTTCAGCGTAGAACCAACGTCTGACTGAATAAGCACGTGGGAACTAGCGCGTGTGAAGCGCTTACCCCCTCCCTGTTATATACAGTAAATGCTCAGTTAAAATTTCTAAGGCGAACGCAATAGTATTTTTAGTAGTTCAACATTGAAAATGTGGACAAATCATGAATGACCTAGAAATAGCCAAAAACATGCTACGCGAAAAAGAATTGACTCTTGCAATAGTGAAAAACGGCGAGGCGCTGTTTGAGACGCGCTCGCACAGAATCTCCGGCTTTTTGGGTGCAATTGAACAGTTTGGCGACGCATTGGATGGCGCTTCACTTGCTGACAGAGTAGCTGGAAAAGCCATCGCGCTCTTGTGCGTTTACGCGAGGATAAAAGAGGTTTACGCTGAAGTCTTGAGCAGTAAAGCGAGAGCTGTGTTTGAGCAAAATGGCATTCGTCATGAATGGAAGGAACTGGTAGAGAACGTTTTGGACTTGAACAAGAGCGGGGTATGTCCTTTTGAAAAAGCGGCTGCTGACGTATCTGATCCGCGTGAAGCTTACAGGGCATTCAGGGCGTTGCAGGAATCTCTGAAGGCGTGCAGGTGAGCGCGAACGGTTTATATCAAAGCAAGCTGAAGGATTAACTGTAAATCTGCAAGGAGCATAAACTTTATGGGCAATGAACCATTTCACGTGACTGACGCGAATTTTGATGAAACAATCAAGAATAATAAAGTGGTTTTGGTTGATTTTTGGGCGGGTTGGTGTGGTCCCTGCAGAGCTTTAGCGCCAACAATCGAGGAATTAGCCAAAGAATACGCTGGAAAAGCTCTCGTGGCTAAGCTTGATGTTGACGAAAACCCGAACAAGGCTGAGTGCTATCAAGTTTTCAGCATCCCAACGTTAATAGTGTTCAAGGACGGCTGTGAAGTTGAGAGGCTCGTTGGACTCTGCCCAAAAGGGAAACTAGAAGCCATGCTAAAGAAACATTTAGCGTAGCTTAGCCTTTCATTTTCTCGTACATTTTTTCCAGCGTCCACCGAATACTGGATTTGAGCTCTCTCAAACGCTCCTCATCAACATTCTTGATGACTATTTCTCGGAGTGAGTCGCCTTCGCGGACAATGTTGTAAGCAAACATCCTGTCAGGTGTAAGCTGCCCCATCCTCACGAGCTCGTTATCTTTCTCCTGCATCTTCGCCAGCACTCTTTCTACTAGAAAAGGGCTGAAAGGCGGCGTGTTTACGCTGAATTTTTTGCTTTCGTCAGGCAGAACATGCAGTGTTTGCTTTTCAACGTAAATTATCGCCAGCGACTCATCATTTATCGTTTTTAATGGGATGACACTTTCGGTTTCTGCAGCACGCTGCACGGGCTTGTCTTCCACCGCTACGGCGGCTTGTTTGGGCGGCGCAGCCTCTTCAGGCGTCACCGTTACCTTTTTTATGTCTCCGCGTTTAAACCCCTTCTCAAGCAAAATCGAGTTCACCACTTCCAGCGTGGCTTGGAGCTCTTTGAGTTCAGAATCTAATTTTTCAACTCTTTCTTCGAGCCTTTTCTTGAACGCGACGAGGGCTTTCATTTTTTCTGAATCTTGCGACATTCACTTCACGCAGTGTATCTTACATGTTTTGTGCTTATCAAGTCTTTGACGCTTAGGTTTCGCTGATTTGCTTGAGCTGACCGCGGTACATTTCCACCACTTCCGCAGACGTCGTTGCATCTTCAGCGGCTTTATCCACTCTGTAATTGCCCGTGAAACGCGGGAACCTAATTGCCAAGCCGCTTCCTTTCCGTATGGAGTCAATGGCGCACGTGTGAATTGGGCTTAACGTTATCTCAGCACCCAGAATCTCCAAGACAACTTTTGGCTCAAACCAAACATCCGCTTCCAGCATCGAGTAAACTCGAGAATGCTTACGCGGAACCACATGCTTTTCCAGCATCTCCGGAATGTTTGCCAAATCTTTATCTGTAAACCCTGTCCCGCACTTGGTGACTGTTTCAAAAGTGTCCGTTTCTGGATTGTAGGCAGCAAGAAGCAGAGCGCCATATGTCCCTGCACGTTTTCCTCTGCCGTGAAAAGCGCCCACTACAACGAGGTCTACCGTGTCAGTCATTTCGCTTTTGTAGTCGCGCTTGTACTTTATCCAGAGCCACCCGCGGGCGCCAGCTTGGTAGACTGAGTCTTTTCCGATGGCTTTACAGATTAAACCCTCGCAGCCATCCGCTATGGCTTCTTCAAAGAACGCTTCAAGCTCCTTTACTTTGCTGGTTATTATGTGTTTAGCTACTGTGACTCTACTGCTTGCCTTTAATGTGTTTTCCAGCGCTTTTCGCCTGACAGGGTAAGCGTCAAGGGTCAAGTCTTTGCCGTCAATGTACAGGGCTTCGAACATGAAAAGTGAAACAGGGTACTGCTCCATAGCCTGTTCAATTTCGTACTTGCGTCTTCGATGCATCAACTCTTGGAAAGGTCGCATCTCGCCTGTTTCAAGGTCCATTGCGACGCATTCGCCTTCAAGAATGGCTTCCTTCGCTTTCACTTTTTCTTTGACGAGTTCAACCGCGTCTGGATACTGGCTGGAAATGTCCTCTAAACGTCTGGAATAGAGGGTAACGTCGTTTCCTTTCTTGTGTGCTTGCACGCGTTCGCCGTCGTACTTGTATTCGGCTACGCATTTTCCGCCCAGTTTATCCAAGATTTCCTCTGGAGAAGAAAGCCTTTCCGCCAGCATAGGCCTTATCGGTTCGAAAACCAGCACCTGAAACTTCTTTATTCCTTCTAAGCCTTGTTCAGCCACTACGTTTGCGACTCTGCCGAGGTCCGAAGAGATGTTGTAAGCGCGTTCTACGAGTTCGCGGGCTTCCTTGCCGCCGCCGTACGCTATCGCCAAAGCATCAAGCACGGTCATGTCCGCGATGCCTAACCGCAAGTTGCCCGTCACCGTACGCATTATGAACTTTGCTTCTTTCGGTGAAGCGTCGGACAGCAGTCCAGCCAAAAGAGACATTTTGGTGTCAACCGTTCCAGAACCCGTTGTTTTAGCCATTTTGTCGAGGGTTTCATAAACTCGCTGAACTGTCAGGGTTTTCTGGAAAAAAGTAATCTGCTCCTTCTTGGCTATGAAGTGCTGAGCTGTTTCGCCGATGTCCCCGCTCTTTTTCAAATCCTCTTCAATTTCGCTTTCTCGTCTTCCAGAAACTCGCGCTAAGGCTTTTATGGCAAGTTTTTCAGCCACGCCTATTTCCAAGCCGACGAAGTCTGGGTATATCTTGCCCTGCGTCAAGTAAACGACTTTGGCAATGACATCTTTCGGCGTGCTTTTCAACAGGTCAACTAGCAAATCTGTCATTTCAAGCCGTTTCGTGGTGGCTTCAATTTTCTCGTAGGCATCCGCGATCACAGTGTAATTCAACAGCCAAGCCTCATACGCATATACAGTCGAATATGAATATTAAAATTTCATCCTAAACTACATAACTGGATAATTTTTAGGAAGAGACGAGTCTGAAAAAATAGTCATGGCTGGACTGAAAAAATGTTCAAGCATTCTTTTATCCGTTGTTAGACGCTGTTGAGACTGATTTTTCTAAATATACTATCTTCAAATTGTCATTGATTTTTTCCGTCTTGAATATCGCGTATCCAAGTTTTTGATAAAGATGAATGTTCAGAGCGCTCTTGTATCCAGTAAATAGTTCAAACCGTTTGGCATCGCTGAAAAACCTTTCGATTCCGTTCATCAGCTTGGCTCCAATGCCTTGATTTTGAAAATCAGGATGAACAATAAGCCTTCCAATATAACATGTTTCTCCTTTCAGGAATGCCCTTACAGAACCGATTATCTTTCCATTAAACACGGCTTTAAGAACGATTTTACTGTTAAATTCATCTTTCAGTTCTTCTAAGGTCTGGGTTAATGGAGGAATATCAAAAGAATTATAGATTTTAGCCTCGCTTTGATAAGCTATTTTCTGAAGAGAAAGGATCTCTTCCGCATCGGAGATCGCAGCTCGTTCAATTATCATTTCCAACACCATTGACCATAACGTCTAACTACATAAAACACTTATATGAACCTGCGAACACCTACGGGAAAACCCCAAGTTTTCGGAAACGCTAAAATGCTGCTTGGGCTATCTCTTCTGTATCGGGAAGTTTACCCTAATGGTTTACAACGAATTGAGAAAAGACTATTTGCTTGACCGTTGGGTCGTGATTGCCACGGAACGCGGCAGAAGACCCACCGATTTTGCCAAACAAAGAAAAGAACCAGCCGCAACCAGCGTCTGCCCCTTGTGCCCTGGCAACGAGCACATGACGCCGCCAGCCGTTCTGATCTACCGGAAATCCAACGGCAAAATAGCAAAAGACAAAGATACGGACGATTTGCGCCACAAGAACTGGCTTATTCGCTGCATTCCAAACCTTTATCCAGCCTTCTCTCCGCCACAAACGCCAAGCGACGAAGCGCACATTATGAAAAGCGATAGTTTCGGCTGCGCCATTGGACATCACGAAGTACTCGTTGAATCACCGAACCACGATGAAGACCCAGCAGACGCCGACTTGCCACAGCTAACACACGTGATAAACGCTTATGTGGACAGGCTCCGCGAACTATCAGCAAAACCTTACGTCAAGTACGTTTCAATATTCCGCAATCATGGGCTAGAAGCAGGCGCCTCGCTTTCGCACGCCCACAGCCAAATAATCGCCACGCCCTTTGTGCCCACAATCATTGAAAAAGAGATAGCGGCAAGCAGAAACTTCTGGAACCAAAACGAAAAATGCGTTTTCTGCGACATAATACAACGCGAATCAAAAAGCCCAAGACTCGTACTGGATAATGAGCACTTTGTGGTTTTCGCTCCTTACGCCAGCGTTCACCCCATGGAATTTTGGATACTGCCCAAAAAACACGACGTCAACCTGCTTAACTTAACAGGCACCGAAACGAAAGCCTTTGCCGAAACACTCCGCGCAAGCCTGAAAGCGCTAAAAGATTTGGTGAATGATCCGCCCTACAACTTTGGTTTTCACCTATCCATAAACAGAGACGCTGAAAACTGGTATCACTGGCACTTGGAAGTTTATCCCCGCTTAGCCATATGGGCTGGTTTCGAAAAGAGCACGGGAACCTACATAAACACTGTTACGCCGGAAACTGCAGCGGCAGAACACAGAAAAGCCATAACGGCTTAGACTTGCAGAACGTCTCTTTCATATTTAGGCCTGACCTGCAGTACGTCTTCCACGTAGGCCCGTAAAGGTTCAGCTACGCTCCACGCTTGGGCGATGCAGCCTCGGGGCGTATGGGGCGGGTCTCCATCAAAAACCTCGCTTACAGTGCCTAATCCTGCCTGAGTGATTTGCTGAGTAAACAAAGGTATGAGGCAATTTTTCAACTCGTACTCATTGTTACTTTTCGCTTTACGGAAAGCAGTCACATAGGGCCCAAGCAGCCAAGCCCAAATCGTGCCATTATGATAAGCTTGGTCTCTGCTCCATCTGCCGCCAACGTAAATGCCCCTGTATCCCGGCTCAGTTCGTGCAAGGGTTCGCAGACCGCAAGGCGTCAGAAGCTCACGTTGCACCGCGTCAACAACCTGCTCGCTCTTAGCTTTATCAAGCATTGTAAAGTCTAAAGCCGCCGCGATTATCTGATTAGGTCTCAGAGACGCATCAGCGCTGGCGCCCACAACATCGAAAAGACAGCTCTTTTCAGCATTCCAAAACTTCAAGTTAAAACTCGCTCGCGCCTTAGCTGCAATCTCAGCGTAGTTTTCAGATAGGCTTTTCTCTTCAAACCTGTTAGCTAACAACTGCATAGTCCTTAACGTGTTATACCATAGGGCTTGGATTTCTACAGCTTTCCCAGCTCGCGGCGTGACCGCTGCGCCGTCCACTTCAGCGTCCATCCACGTAAGCTGCGGACCATGAGCAAGCAAGCCGTCGCTGTCCAAGCGTATGCCGAAAGCTGCGCCTTCTTCGTGGCTATGCACAATCGTTTTCAGGCTTTGCCACAACTGTTTCTGAACGAAATTGAAGTTGCCAGTGTATTTCAGATACTGCAAAACGGCGTTAATGTACCACAATGTGGCGTCAACCGTATTGTAAGACAGTTCTCCACACTTGTCCTCTACACAATTGGGAATTAAACCTTGCCTGCAATGGCAGATGAAATCCAAGAGAATATTCCTTGCATCCTCGAACCTGCCAGTTGCAAGCATCAAGCCTGGAAGAGAAATGAAAGTGTCCCTGCCCCACGTTTCAAACCAGAAATAACCAGCTATGATAGACTTTCTGTCGCCCGTGCCTTTGACTGTGAAGGCGTCCGCGGCTAAAAGAATCCAGCTTAACCGGTCGCTTATTGGCGCTTTCTTGTGTGAACTGTAAAACTTGAACAACGAGTCGCTGCGTTGCTCCAACTCCCGTTCGAGAAGACGCTCAACATCATGCATCGCGGTGCCGATGGCTTCCAAGATTTCCTTGGATTCTTGGTTGCTTTCGTTTGCTGCTGTTATTATGGCGAATTCTTTTTTCTGTTTTGGTGAAATTGGAATTTCAAAGTATCCTGGCTGGTAGCAGTCGTCGGTGCTGCTTTCGCCGCGTCTGTCTTCTTCACGGTAGTATAGGCGTTCTATCCAGTTTGGTTTCCCGATGAACTCGCCTTCTGTAGTTCTGGCTGCAATTGTTGCCTTTGGACTGTTAAAGGTGACTTCTACTTCTCTGCTGTTTTGCTGTTGACTGAAGTCCAACGGGTTTCGCGTTCTGTCTATAACCAAGTGGAAATGCCTACAGTTTAGTAGCGGATAAATTCTGAATTTTATGTCAGATTCGTTTCCGTTCATAATTTTGTAAACTGCTGCAGCAGCGTTTTTTCCCGTAGGCATAAAAATTGTCTTCGTGACCTCAACGTCCTGCACGCTGTAAACGTACCGTGGAAAGGGGGCAACCGAAAACTCTTTCAGGAACTGATAGCCTTGCGGAAAAATCACACCGTGAAATTCGTTGGCGCCAAGAGGGTAAACGTTGTTGCCTACGCAGGCTTCTTCATCCAGCTTTGCGAGGCATACGGTGCGGTTGCCTGGCGGATGCAACGCGGCTACTAGCAAACCGTGGTATTTCCGCGTGTTTATGCCTAAAACAGTGGAAGACGCGTAACCGCCTAAGCCATTCGTTACGAGCCATTCTTTCTGTATAGCTTCATCAAAACGTGAAAGCGCTTCTTGAGTTATGTTTATGGCTGGCAGTCTCATTTAGGGCATCAGCTTGGCAATATTCTTGTGCCGAGGTGCACAGAAATAGTTTGCGACTGGATTACACTTAGTTCTAAACAGGAGGAAATGGGGCTTCGTAAGTTTGTATTCGGTTAAGGTTTCAGCGTAACCCATGCCTTTCGCAAAAACAAGCTCCGCCGCGTCATAAACTTTTAGAAATTCGGGAGAAACCTCCTTGATTAATAGTCCAACAGCATCAGCACCCGTGGTTACTACGTTGTCTGCGAGCTTGTTCATCCCCGAAAACTCCACGTCTTCTAAGGTAGCATCGTTAATTATGGGACCGCCTTTAACAACGTAAGTCACTTTTACGCCCATGTTCTTCAACTGTTCAACCAGCAAGGTGTCAAAAACTATTTCGCCCGCGTTATCAGCCAAATAAAGGACACTGTGAGCCTTTTTTGCCAGTTCATAGGCTTTGTCAATGTCGTCCACGACTAGGTTTTTTGCTGCTTCTCTGAAGCTTTTCGCTAAAGCGCTAAAGGTGAAATTGTGTCCTGGAATGTCGAATTCCATTATGTTGCCCACCATGCTGCACAGGCAGGCTTTCTTGAACCTGTCCTGCTGGGTGTAGCCTTCTTCCACGAATTTTCTTGCTTTGGGCAACAGTTGCATGGCGCGTTCGTTGCTCATTTTCTTGCTTCGTTTGTATGGGTCACCGTTGCCCGTCAGTTGCTTTATCAGGCGGTCTCTTTTTGTGCCTAAATCAGCTGGCACAGCGGTTGGCCTGAATTCTCTGTTTAGTAGTTTTATAATTTCTGCCATGGCTCTGAAGCGTAACGCGGGGTTTGTTGTGGCTTCGTATGTTTCTGCCATGGCTCTAGCGAGCAGGCAAGAGGCGCATTCTGCTTCGACTTTCAAGGTGCTCACGCATGATTATTGCTTTGTTGCGTCTGCAAATTCACGTAGTATGCTATATGGGTCTTTCGCTTTCACAATGCCGCTTGCAACCAGCACGCCCTGCGTTCCGAGTTTTAAGGCAACTGCAACGTCTTCGCCGCGGCTTATGCCCGCGCCGCATAGAATAGTGACGCTGGCGTTAATTTCCCTCACAAGCTTGACAGTGTTTGTGACGACTTCGGGCTGAGCCTTGGAAACTGCGATTCCAGTGCCTATCAACTCAGGCGGTTCAATGGAAACGATGTCAGGCTTTAAAGCCGCAACAGCAGCACTTACGCTGGGATTATTAACGCACACGCAAGAAACCAAGCCTTTTTCACGTGCCAACTTTATCGCCGCATCAATGTCTGATAGTTTAAGCTGCCGTTCAGAATGATTAATCAGCGTTCCAACTGCGCCTGCTTCTTTAACGGATTCCGCGAGAATATGTCCCGTGTAGCTGCCAGCCTTTATGGGGTCTATGTGCTGAGCGAAAACGGGAATTTCAACGGTTTTCGCCACTGGGGCAATGTCGGCGAATTGAGGCGCCACCGCGATACATACGCCTGTTTCTTTGCTTACTTTTTCAGCTTTCTCGGCAAGTTCAACGGCCTTTCGACCTGTTGCCTCCAAATACGTTTTGAAGTTTACTATTATAATAGGCGTCTGAAGCTTCACAGAGTACTCACCGCCCTAAGGTTTAACGCTGAACGTTAATAATCGTTTACCTTTCACTGAAGCTTTATCCTCATAGTGCCAGCGTATTACGCGCTGAGGCGAGTTTCACCTTTTCACGTTTGCCTCACGCATGGCAACAAAATCTTTAATCATTTGGGCGTGTTCAAACGCAAGGACTTCTGGCAGTTCGCTTAAACTGAAAAGGTTAATCTCTTCGATTTCGCTCTCTTGCTTCATGATTTCTCCGCCAACAATTTTTACAAGAAAACACGCGGGATAATAATCATACTCTATGCCGCCTTGAACGCCCTGCTCGTGATACTCGCCTACTTTGCTGATTACCGCAACGGCGAGACCTGTTTCCTCTTTTACCTCTCTCGCTGCTGTTTGCTCAACCGTTTCTCCGGGGTCAAGTCTTCCGCCAGGCAAAGCCCAATAGCCCTTAAAGGGCACAGTGGCTCTTTTGATTAGCAAAATCTTGTCAGGCGGGAATGGTATAATGGCGGTTGCTGTTCTGCCGCTGAGCCTCATTTTGCATTGCTCCTCGTTAAGTGGTTATTTTAATTCTCCAATTAACCACGACAGTAACCGCAAAGATTGCGATTCCTGAAAAGACCACCATGGGTCCAGGAGGCAGATTCAAACTGCTTGAGAGCAAGATTCCTGAAAACGCGGCTATTGCACCGAAGAGGGCGCTGAGTAAAGAGTATCGACGCATACCGGAACTCAAGTTCTTCGACGCTATTGCAGGCACAATAACTAAGAATCCGACCAGCAAGGTTCCCACTATTTTGATGCCTATGGCAACCACGATGGATACCAAAAAAAGAAACAACAAATTCGTTTTAGCAACATCGATACCTTTTGAAATGGCGAGGTCCTCCGAAATCATGGCTAACACTAGTTTCTTGTAAATTATCTTTGTCAGAAGAATTGCTACAGCAGAAATCGCTGCCGCCGCGATTGCATCAATCAGCGTAACAGCAGCAATGTTACCAAAAAGCGCTTCAAGCAAATCTGGCTCCGGAATTATCATTATGCCAATCGCCAAAGCCAAAGTGAACATTGCCCCTACCAGCGCCTCAAAAGAAAGATGAGTTACTCTTTGCACGTGCCATATTATGGCTGCAGATGCAAATAGAAAGATGAATGCGCCTATGAATGGGTCGAAGTTGAATAGAAGACCAATAGCAAGACCTGGCAAAGCCACGTGAGACAGGGCGTCACCGACAAGAGCCATCTTCTCCAGCACCATCAGGGAACCTACGTAGCCAGCGGAGATTCCAACAAAAATTCCTATTAAAAGACTAAGGATAACTGTGTCGAACACGGGCTAGTCCTCCTCTTTCAGTGTTTGAACGCATACCGCTTCGCCGTATATTGCCTGTTGGGTCGCAAGATTTGTTATTTCTTCTGATTTTCCGAAAAACGTGACACATTTGTTCAGCGCAAGCAGATACTCCGAGTATTCTTTGACGGTGTGTATGTCATGCGTTATCAAGAGTATAGTCATTTTCTTGTTCTTTTTGATGCCATTAAGCATCAGGAATATGGGCTCTTCGCTGCCAACGTCTATGCCGTTCGTAGGCTCGTCCAAGAACAGAATATTAGGTTCATCGATGAGAGCCCACGCGATCAAAACTCTCCTTAACTCTCCTCCAGAGAGAACACTCAACCTCTTATCTAGTACGCTTTTGTCATCTATTCTCACCAAGCGAAGGGCGCTCTCTGGATCTGTCTCGTTTTTTCCAATCGTAAGAAACTCTTTCACTGAAAGGGGAATGCCGCTTACGGCTACGTTTTGAGGAACATAGCCTATTCTCACTTTCTCTGTCCATTCAACGTTACCAGTGTGCGGTAGTAAGTTAAGCAAAGCTCTGAAAAGCACGGATTTGCCCGCGCCGTTTGGTCCAAGAATTGCTAAGGTTGTTCCTTTTTTGACGTTAAAGCTTATGTTTTCCAGTATGATTTGGTTTTGAAGTTTTACATTCAGTTTTGACACTCTTAACAAGTAATCATCAGTTGCGGTCATGCTTCATCTTTGCTACCTTCGTCTCACAGACGACTTGATGCACCTGAAGAAGAACAGTTGTTGAGCGCAATAAGTTTTTTGACTCAGCCACCAGTCTTGCCGATTTAGGAAACCAGTAATATGGCGATTATTATGAAAATAGCCCCTACGCCAGAAATTACTGTTAAGACTTCACCAAGTGCAAGAGTAGCGATTGCCACGGCAACTATCACTTCAGTTAAGAGCACAACGCTGGAAGTCACAGCTGAAATATGCTTTAACCCTTTCAACCATAGGTAATAAGGGATTACCCAGCAGAAAATCGCAGTGTAAAAGATAGCAAGCCACGCGTCTAAGGGCAAGGAAGCGAAGTTGCCAGCCGAAAAAGACGCAGTTGGCAGTAGAGGCAGTAAAGTGAAAAGTAAAAGCCACATCATTGACTGAATCATGTTCTTGTTATCCTTAACCAGCGGCTTATTGTAAACCATGAAAAAAGCCCAAAGGATGCCTGCGCCTATAACGAGGAGGTCGCCTGTGACGGCGCCTTGGCTTAAAGACGAAAAATCCAGGTTAGTCGTCATCAACAGCACTCCGAAAAGGCTCGCAGTCACGCCCAATATTTTTTTGCTGCCTAAATGCTCCTTTAGCAAAATCGGGCTTATGAGGGCAACCCAGACAGCGCTGAGGTTTATGAAAAGCGATGATTTAGAGGCTGTGGTGAAGACCATGCCTATGTACTGCAAGAGGTATGCTAAGCCGTTTGCTACTCCTAAGAATAGGATTAGGCGTTTTTTGTTGAAGCTGAAACTGAAATTTTTTGTTAGCAATGAGACAGAGACCATTATCAGCGAGGCAACGAGAAACCTCAAAAAGGCAAACGTGTAAGCATCCATGTATTGTAAGCCAATTTTTATTGCTGGAAAAGAAGTGCCCCATAAAAAGCCTGCTATACCAGTTAACAGTAAGGCTTTCTTCTTGTTGTCCGCCAGCACGCCTAGCCTTCCCAAGAGGTATCCCTTTTCTTTTCCACTCAGAACCTAAACGTGTTTAAGGTTTTTGGAACTAAGTCAACACTTGACTCATTAAAATTGCTGAATCGAATAGAATAAAAAAGTGGATTTGCAAAATCAAGAGGGCAATGTTTACGTTTTCACAAGTTTATGATTTTTCGCTGGCACAAAAACGGCTACTGCCACAGTTGTTGTCCATAAACCGTTCTTATCGCCTGTTGCCGACTGCGTAATGTTGGCTGTTTTGATTATCAACCCGCTGGTTTTGAAAAGCTGTTTCCTTTCGTCCCAAGCGGTTTCAGGATCAAATTGAATGCCCATAGTAGTCGCAAGCATTGTTGCAGCTAAATCTTCAGCGTAATCTCCAGCTGTCTCATCTGTTTGCCCATACGAATGATGCTCAGACAAATAGCCATAGTGATTCTTGCCTGATGGAATAGCAACGCCGATGGAGGCGGCAAGCAGCCTATGCGGCTCGTTAGTAGCGTTTCTGGCCAGAACCACAAAGGTGATTTCGCCCGGCTGCACCATCTTTAAGCCCTGTTCTCGCGAAAGCATTTTGCATCCTGGCGGCACTATGCTTGAGACGTTCACGAGGTTACATTGTTGTATGCCGGCATCTCTCAGCGCTAGCTCGAAGGATTGAAGTTGCTCTTTATGTTTTCCGACGCCCCTTGTTAGGAAGAAGTATTTAGGTATCATTTTTCGTATCGCAAATACGAATTGCAGAATGCATTTATTAGGCTTTTGTTTCAAAAGAGAATTATTAGCGTTCGAGGGAAAAGAATAACACCGCCCTGAACATAATTAGTTTGAGGTTTAAAGCCGTGAAGTTCCGTCAAAGCGTGTTCAAAGACGAGGCAAAACTCGACATCAACTATGTCCCCAGCAAGTTGCCTCACAGAGAGAAAGAACACCGTTTACTGATGGAATTTTTCGATTTCCTGCTGCATTTTCCAGAGAGAATGACCCAGCGTGTCATCATAACAGGCGATGTTGGCACGGGAAAAACTGCTCTCTCCCAGCGTTTCGGAGCAGACATAACTCTCGAAGCCAATAAGCTGAGCGTGAACCTCCGTTACGTGCATGTTAACTGCCGTGAATACCGCGGTAAACTTTTCCTCATACTGCAACACGCGCTGAGTGTTTTTCGCCCGACCTTTCCGAAGCGCGGCTACTCTGCAGAAGAAGTCCTTGGCACGCTCATGCAGAGTTTAGATGAGGAAAACACGCACCTGATTCTAACTTTGGACGAGTTTGACACACTTATTGAACGAGAAGGCGCCGAAGCAGTGTACAAGCTAACGCGGTTACAGGAAATGAGACCCAGCAAGCCTCAGCGAGTATCGCTCATATGCATTTTGCGAGACTTGAAGTCAACAGAGCGGTTAGATGCCAGTGCAAGAAGCACGCTGCAACGCAACGTAATCAGCCTTGAGAAATACTCGCGGGAACAGCTTGTAGACATCTTGAACGCCCGTGTCCAGATGGCTTTTGCGCCTTCAGCAGTTTCAGAGGACGTTGTCAGCCTCGTGGCTGAATTGGCTTTTTCTGAAAGCGGCAACGCCCGATTCGCCATTGAACTGCTATGGCGAGCAGGAAAATACGCTGATGCAGACGGCATAGGCGAAGTCTCACCTGAATGCCTACGAAAAGCGGTTTCAAGCATAATTCCAACATTGCGCAGGAGCGAGTTGGCTTCTCTGGGACTTCATGAAAAACTGTTTTTGCTCGGCGTTGCTCGGGTTTTCAAGGAGAGCCAGAAAGCGTATGCTTCGCTAGCGGAAGTTGAGAAGGCGTATGCTGTGGTATGTGAGGAGTTTGATGAGCAGCCGCATAGTCACACTCAGCTCTGGAAACACGCGCAGTTTCTTTCCGCGCTGGGCATATTGAAAACTGAAGTTACAGCAACGGGCACGCGTGGGAGGGCAACGCGGGTTTCGTTGCCTTCGATTCCTGCCTGCGAGTTGGAGAAAGAATTAAGTGCTGCTCTGGAAGAGTGAAAAAATGGAGAGAGCATCATGGAGATAGAAGCGGTTTTTTCTTCAAAGCCTAGGATGAAAATTCTGAAGCTTATTGCACGGCTAGGCGCGCTTAACGTTTCCGATATCGCGAGGCGGATAAACTTGAATTATACGACGACGAATCAACATTTGACACTGTTGGAGGCTGAAGGCGTACTCCAGCAGAGAGTTTATGGGAGAATCCGCATGTACAAGTTTAACGAAAGTTCACCCAAGGCTAAAGCAGTGCAAAATCTAATCGAAACTTGGGAACAGGTAAATAAACAGTAAGCGCATCCAATCTATGGAGGAAAACAGTGTGGCTATGGTTGATGTCTCAGGCAAAGCGGAAATCTTTCGGGAAGCAACCGCAACAGGCGTAATCAGGCTGAAGCCCGAAACAGTAACTTTGATTAAAGAAGGGAAAATCGCGAAAGGCGACCCGCTTTACGCGGCGAAGATTGCAGGAGTCCTAGCCGCCAAAAAAACAAGCAGTTTGGTTCCGCTTTGCCACCCGTTGCCCTTGACGAATGTGAAAGTTGAAACAGAAATCACGGATAAAACCACCGTTGAAGTATCAGCTACTGTTAAAGCTAAGGCGCAGACTGGCGTGGAAATGGAAGCGTTAACTGCAGTTTCGGTGGCTTTGCTTACTGTTTGGGATATGGTGAAGCAGTACGAAAAAGACGCAAACGGGCAGTACCCAACCACGGCAATCCAAAGCATACGCGTTGTAAAAAAACTGAAACAGGTGTAACTTGTGAGCGAAAGCACGAAGAAGCACAAAGCCACGGCGCCTGCACAGCTGAACTTCGGAGTTTTCGTGTGCAGCACATCGCGGTACCAGCAACTGCAGAAAGACGCCAAGATAGATGATGTTTCAGGCGATTTGATTGAGGCTTTAGTGAAAAACGCGGGACACAAGGTTCTGTTCAAAAAGATAATCGCAGACGATAAAGCCCAAATCCAAGAAGCTGTGAAGAGCATTTTGAGTTCTGCAACTTTGGATGCAGCTATCTTTTGCGGTGGCACGGGCATTGCGCCTTCCGATGTCACTATTGAGACGGTTTCACCTTTTTTTGAGAAGACTCTGCCTGGTTTCGGGGAGATCTTTCGGCGTTTAAGTTATGATAAGGTTGGTTCTGCAGCGGTTTTGTCTCGCGCTGTTGCGGGCGTGGCGAAAGGCAAAGTGCTGTTTTGCATTCCTGGTTCCCCTGACGCTGTGCAAGTTTCTGTAGAAATGCTTATTTCGCCCGAAGCGCCTCATATCGTTAGGCACGCACGGGAATAACGATGGTTTTAACTGACAATTGCGGTCGCCCTCTTCTGAACTTGCGAATAGCGGTAACTCAGCGCTGCAACTTGCGCTGCGACTACTGCCACAAAGAAGGCGAAAACAGCTGTGCACGAGGCACAACGGAGGAAATGAGCATTGACGAGATTGTGCACATCGCGAGAATAGCGGTCAGCTTGGGCATTTCACGGATCAAACTGACAGGCGGAGAACCCCTCATGCGAAAGGATATTTGCGAAATCGTCAAGGGAATCGCCGCCATACCCTGCTTAAAGGACCTTTCAATGACCACTAACGGCGCAATGCTTGGCTTCCAAGCCGAAGAACTGCGTGCATGCGGGTTAAAACGCGTGAACATCAGCCTGCCAACATTAAACGCTGAAACCTACACCAAGCTAACTGAAGGCAGGCTCGAAAATGCTTTAGACGGCGTTAAAGCCGCTGTTGCAGCAGGATTTCATCCAGTCAAACTTAACATGGTTATTTTAAACGGCATAAATGTTGACGCAGTTCAGGAAATGATGGATTTCGCCAGGCAAACAGGCACGATACTGCAGCTCATCGAGCTTGACCCGATAAACGTTGACGACGCGTACTACTCAGCATATCATAAGCTCTTGAATGAACATGAAGAAATGCTGAAGCAAAAGGCTTTGAGTGTTGAAACTAGGCGGTTTATGCATAATCGCCGCATTTATCGTCTTCCTGACGTGACAGTGGAGGTTGTGCATCCAACGGAAAATGGCGAGTTCTGTGCGCACTGCACCAGACTGCGAGTAACAAGCAATGGAAAACTTAAACCATGCCTAATGAGGAACGACAATTTAGTTGACGTTTTAACGCCCATGCGACGCGGCGCAAACGATGAAGAACTGAAAGAGCTTTTTATACGCGCAAACCAGAAAAGAGAACCCTACAACAAGAACGTGTAGGTTTTTATTGCGTTAATCCGGAATGCAAGTAAAAACGAAAAATGTTAGGGCTGTGGTTTTTTGTGGCGCCTGTAAAGTATGAAAACGTGTCCTCGAACCTCTACTAACGCCGCGCCAGCCTGCTCAGCCGCTTTCGCTGCTATGGTTTGGGCTGTATTTTCCTGCTGCAGCGCACTGGGCAAGATTCTGATTTTCACCATTTTCTGTTTCCCCAGTTGATTCTCAATCTCACGTGACAGCGGAGGCGTTAATCCGTCTTTGCCAACCCATATAGTGGGCTTTTCATCTTTCAACTTATGCCTAACATGACGTTTCATACGAGTAGTGATTTTACTCAAGTTTCGTTTTCTCCCTTTTTCTTTTTTAACAGCACACGTGTCTGGTGACCACAGGCGAGGCACGTAACCAGCAAATGCGGTTCTCTTCTTTGTTTTATGCGCACGCGGCAATTGTTGCCAGGCACAAGCAGCGCATTGCAGTTTCTGCAGATTCGACGCTTATGCTTTGTTGGCAAGCGTATTTTTGCAGCCATAGCAATTTTCCTAGCAACTGCTACGTAACGGTTGGCGAGCTGAGGATTTTCTCTACGCGTCTTTTCAGCTTGCTGGAATAGGATTTGTATGCGGTGTTTAGCTATTTGCTTTGTGGTGGAATCCATTTTTAACATTTCGCCCCCTGACTGCGAAGCAGGCATTCAACAAGAAAAATGGAGTCTCTGCTCATAATGCTTTTGTTGTTGACCAGGGTTTTCTTAGTTCTAAGTGCAAAATTTGGTTGTTTTTTGGCATTTTTTGTTGTTTCTCGTTGTTTTTTGTTTCTTGTCAGGTTTGTTAAACAGCTTCGCTTGGTTTT
>Ga0299912_10000905_pt1 | contig 24073 bp, 20 predicted proteins | sample RVTome_2_FD_207667 | JGI IMG/M metagenome (GOLD analysis project Ga0299912, IMG submission 207667) | Soil microbial communities from uranium-contaminated site in the Upper Colorado River Basin, Wyoming, United States - RVT95D214 (version 2) ... | reverse complement strand
GCAATAAAGCCAAAATTGCTTGGTAGACATTGCCTGCTGTAGGGAAAGCCCACGAGACTGCGAAGTAATCCCTTCGCTAGCAACTTCCTCACTACCATAAGGTACCTGCCGTACCTGGCCTGGATCACGTCGTAATAATTGTGCCAATAATACAACGAGAACAAAAACAGAACCGCCTACAAGAATATAAGCGGTACGCCACTCAAAGGTCGCAATAAGCCAGCTAGTCAATGGAGGTAAGATGGACTGACCAATGCCGCCGCCAGCGAGGACAAGACCACTCATTAGCCCACGGCGTTTAACGAACCATCTCGCCACTGTAGACATAAGTGGGACATAACCACCGCTCACGCCGATAGAAACTACCACACCATAGAAGAGATATAACTGCCAGATAGCACTAATGCGGGACATTAAGAAGTAACCTAAACCCATAAAGAGGCCGCTAGCCACCAGGAGTAGCCTCGGGCCAAACCTATCGTTTATCCTGCCCGTGATAATAAACAGGGCGCCATGGAAAATGCTATAGAAGGTGAAAGCACCGGAGGTAGCCGCCCTCGTCCATCCAAACTCGGTTGATACCGGCTTGAAGAAGATGCCAAAGGTGAAGTGAACACCGGCCATAATTAGGTCAATTAACAAAGCAGTAGCAACAATCACATAACCGTAGAAAAGTCGCTTCTCTTTGGCTTCAGCTACGGAAAAGTTCTGGTGTTTTGACATGGCACATTCCTTTTTGAGTGGCTAAAATACATCACATTTCATTTTTATGTAATACTTTTCGCAGGTATAGTGGTGGACAACAAGTGCCAGCGCTCCGAGCGGTGGTTGCCGCAATATTATCTCTATATCTGGGCTGGTAGTCCAGCATAGCACACTTGCATTTCAGGACTTCACTTATGTCCGTGCCAAACAGAATTTGATTTTATCACCCATAGCTCATGAATTCAATTTCCTACATTGTCACGTTTCGTTCCGCTTATTACTCACCACTTTTTGTTCCCCGGTCTAAACGCTTTATCTGAGTATTACAAATCAGGGTGTCTAAGAGAGGGCGGAGTCCCTCTTACTTTTTTCTACCCTTCTCCTTGAAGGAGAGGGGCGATACAGGAGGTGAGGAACAAAAAATGCATATTATTGTCATTGTCGGGCTTGACCCGACAATCCAGTCCCCCTTACTCCCCTTTGGATTCCCGCCGGAGTTTACCCCGTACGCTGATACGGGGCGGGAATGACATCGAAAATCCAACCTCCAATTCTCATAGAAATTACAGGAAGGGTGGGATATGAAAGAGATGGAGATTGCTTCGTCGCCCCAATTTTATCGGGACTCCTCGCAATGACACGGCGGGGGGATAAGGGAGGATAGGATTGCTATTGAGGTAGCAGACTGACCTCTGGGGTGGGTTGTTTACCGGCCGGGCGCCCCTCTGGAGGTTGCTGGTATCAGGCGGGGGGACCCAAGAGGGACGCCCAGACACGCTTCAGAACTAGCGCACGGTAATATCTTTGCTCAGGGTCTCGCCCCGAATCTCGGGCTTGTAGTAAGAGTAAGCCTGAGAGGTAACACCCTTGGCTTTCACCGGGTAGAGTGCCTTTACCTTGAAGCTGAAAACGAGTTTATCACCCGGCTGCATATTCTCAATGTAGAAGATAACCTTGCGCCCGGCGACTTCGTAGCGCTTGATTCTCTTTTCTTTCTCCAGAACCTGGGCGATAGTCTCGGTCACCGGCGTGAAACCAGTAGGCACGGACACATCCAGGACCACCATGCCGGCTTCCATCGGGATGGGAGGGTTAAATTCCAGCTTCGCCGAGATGGTAACCAGGTCGTCCACTTCAACCTGGGTGACATCGTAGTCCACGGTGACCTTCAGAATCTCATCGCCCTTCTCAGCTTCCGGCAGGTTGAATCTCTCGACGACCTGTCCAACCACCTCACCCTTGCCCGCGGCGCTGATTTCAATCTGCTGGCCAACGGGTACCTCAATCATCTGCAGGACATCGAAGTTCTGCTGGGTGATGCGTACCTTTTTGTCAATCCCCTCGCCCTTTATGCTGACCGTCAGGTCAACATCGGCCCGGCCCTCGGTGGAGTAGGCCGTGAGCGCCTGCAGGGTTACCACGGTGTCCTGCGTTGAGCCGTAGCCGCCGTAAGCATTCCGGCGGGAGACCAGCCATTTGGCAGCGCGGGAGGCATTAAAGGCATCGGCGTGCTTAATCAGGGCCAGAGTCGCATATCCCGTAGCCTCAATCTCGGTACTGCGTACGCGTTCCACCGGCATCGTGGGACGAATCTTTTGCTGCTGGGGCAGAATTTCAACGCCACCACCCCAGTGCAGACCATTCTCGTCCTCCTGGGCCATCTTCATCAATTTCTCATGGGCGGCATCGCGCTTGGCACTCTGGGCGAGTTCCAGGGCATAGGCGGTAATGGCCATGGTATAGGGGTCGTCTATTTTGTCCAGTTCCCCTTCCAGATAGCGGATGGCTTTGGCTGAGCCGGTCGTCTCACCGGCCTCCATTAGAGCGATGGCCACATAGGCGGTGAGGGCGGTCTTACCCTGGACACCACCAATCATATCCTGGTGGTGCACGAAGCCAATGGGGTCGAAGGAGCCATCAGCGTTCTGGTGGGTGGTGAGCCACTCCGCCGCCTTGGTCAGGACACCCTCATCAATGTAAATCAGGTCTTTAGCCTGGGAGAAGGATTTTAGGACGAAGGCGGTCAGCCAGAGACTGCCTTCTTTATCGCTCTGGCCGAAGGCCGAGAAGCTACCGTCGCTACGGCGGTAGGTCAGCTCTCGCTGATAGCCGGTAATCATCAGTTTTTCGGCTTTAGCCATTATCTCCGGCTTGAGCTGTCCGGTCTCCTCCAGGTACTTGGTTATATAAACATCAGGCGCCAGCAGAATCATGTTCTGTTCGCCGCAACCGAAAGGCATCTGAATCAGAGCATCCAGCCCCTCAATAGTCTGGGCCAGATAGCTTGAAGTCAAAGTTAGGTAGACCCGCCCCGAACCATCCACAATAAGGAGCGGCAGGGTGGTATCCACGGTCTTAGTCTTGCCGTCGGCCAGCAGCAGGTTCTCGACGAATTCTCGGGCCACGCCCTCCGGCTCAACAATCAGGGTCTTGATGACAGCATCGGCGGCCTCTTTGCTCCGGGCGGTGATTTTCACCTTGTTGATACCCAGTTTTGTCGGCTTTATCTTGAACTCAGCCCCGCCGATATCGTTAGCCTTGATGTCAATCGTCTTTTCCGACCCATCCAGCAGGTCAAACCAGTCAGCCTCTTCCACCTGCACCAGGACACTCTGTGATTGATTTAGGTAGTTGTAAATGGCCACTTTGACGGGGAATTCCTCGCCTCTTATGGCCGAGTACGGCAGGTCAACGGTTAGGAAGAAAGGCTGGAAGGCTTTGAGTTCGTCCTGGGCCATGCCCAGTCCCTTCTCCTTGGAGATGGCCACAGCGCGGAGCATCCAGGTGGTGATGCTATCCGGCACCTCAACCTGGAAGGAGTCCCGGCCGTTCGCCCCGACAATTCTCTCATCCCAGAGCCAGGTCTCGGGGAAGAGTTGCCTGACTCTCTGTACCTCGGCCAGACCGGCCGTTCTGTCATCACTGGCACTGGGGGGCGCGGTGGGCGCTGGCACGACCAGTCCGCCCTTCTCCGCCACCATCATGTCCCTCCCCCCGCCATTGAAGAACATCCACACACGGTCCCAGATGCCAGTCTGACCCCGATACTTGTACTCTTTGCCCGCCGGTATTTTAGTGTTGGAGAGCACCACCACTCCGGCCTCATCGAAAATCTCTTTAGCGCCTTTAGTGGTAATGGCCGGATAGATGGAAATCTCGTGCAGTTCCACCTGCGGCTTCATGTAGAGCCGCTCCAGCTCATCAAACACCTGCTGCAGGTTCAGCCGGTTCTCCGCCAGGATGAAGACCGACCTGTCCACCACGGCCAGGCCGACCTTGGCCTCGCCCTCGGTCTTGATGTCTATATTCAGCTTCTCACCGGGTTTGGCCTCCGGCTTACTGAACTCTACGGTAACATCGTGCGGGTAGTCGGCCTCCACCGCGAAGGGCAGGTAGTCGGCGGCGACCTCGCTATTGGGCAGGATTTGATAGACCAGAATCCGGGAGGTCGGCGCCATCAGTGGCATGGTATCAAAGGCGATTTCCCGACTCTTAGTGAAGGCACTGAAGACCACCGTGCCGCGGGAAACAATCTCGTAGTAGAAATTGGCCGCCTGTTTGGTGGAGTAGACGCGAAATTTGATGGGTTCCCCTATCTTGGGGATGCCTTCACTTATCTGCTCCAGATGGATGAAGTTGCCGGAAGGAGAATAAGAGGCGGTAACTATTTGGGAAGTCTGGGACTGGTCAGTCGAGGCTTCGATGACCAGGGCTACGCTGTTCTCGGGAGGGGTGACTTCAATGATAGCCTTACCCTTGGCCGTCTTAACCTTCTTTTCTTCGCTCTTTATTTCTTTATACTCACTGTTCAGGTAGGTTATCGTGGCTTTGACATTGGCCTCCACCGGGTCATTGCCGGGGGTCTCGGTGACAATCAGTGAGCTGAAAGGTAGCCCCGGCTTGAAGACGGAGCTTTCCGGAATTATCTGGATGTTAACCGGAGATTGAGCTACGGTCAGGAGCCGGCTGGTCTTTTCTTCATAGCCGGTGGCTTTCTCTTTGACCGCAATGTCCAGCATGACATTGCCCATGCCGCCAGCTCCGGGCACACCGGCGACATAGCCGGCCGCAGGTAATTCAAAAGTGGTCTCGGCGTCAATAGTCTTAGTCACTGTGGCATATACCTGCCACTGACCGACATAGCGGGAGGCCTTGATTTCCAGTTCACCCGCTACCGACTTGCCAAAGCTGTATTCGGCCGAGATTTTGCCTTTTATTGCCTCATTGACCAGGAACCACTCCTTGGGGAGTTCTACCTTAATTTCGTATTTCGGGAGCACATACTCCTCGACCCTGACATCCAGTTGGGTCTTGGTCTTGGGGGTGGCGGCGGTTATCTTCCACACACCCAGGTTAGGCTCAGTAGAGATGGGCAGTTCCAGACTGGACATACCAAATTGGTCGGTCACCACTTCACTGCGGAAGATTTTTATTCCCTTCGCATCCAGGACTTCCACCGTGACCAGCTCATTGGCTGGTTTGAGTTCAGCGTTGAGGGTGATAGCTCTCATCTGGATGGTCTGGCCGGGTTTGTAAATCGGTTTGTCTGTCTCCAGGAAAACCAGGAAGTTTCTTTCGACTTTGACGGATGCCTTGGTGTCAAAGCCGGTACCCTTCACCTGAATCTCGTAGCTACCTTCATCAATATCCGGCACATTGAGTTTGATAGTGCCCTTGCCATCAACGCTTTCTTTGGCCCTAGTGACGGCTTTCCCATCTTTCAATAACACGACTTCAACCTTGCCGCTGACCAGCCTATCCCCCTTGAAAAGGGCCACGGAAAGGGCAACGGTGCTGCCACTTTGCAGAACCTTGGGTATCACGGCCATGTAGTTTTCGGCCGCTTCCGCCGGGCGGCACGCCGGCAATATCGTCGCCAGTAAAGCCAGAACAAGGGAAAAGGTTATGACAACGAACCCCTTAACTCTCATCGCGCCACCTCCACTTTTATGACAATTCTCTAGTTAATATAACGCCAGCCACAGGAAAAAGATAGTCTGTAGGCTGGTCTCAGGCAGGTGGCTGCCGCCTCCGGGCCACCGGCCGGTTCAGTTACCTTGACCGCGCCCAGGCCCAATGCTATACTCTGGGCTTGAGCCCACCCGGATGGCGGGCCCACTTTTTACCATGGGGGTAGAGAATGAAACTGGCCGGAAAAGTAGCTATTGTCACTGGGAGCAGTCGGGGCATCGGCAAGACAATTGCGCTGACCCTGGCTCGCGAGGGAGCCGCAGTGGTCATTGCCGCCCGTACCGAGACAGAAGGAGGCAAACTCCCCGGTACCATATATCACACGGCGGACGAGATTCGTGCCTCTGGCGGTCGCGCCCTGCCTATCAAAACTGATATCACCATTGACGAAGAAGTGGAGCGCATGGCCAAGCGGACGCTGGAGGAATTTGGACGAATCGATATCCTGGTCAATGACGCGGCGGCCAACTTCAACTCCACCATACTGGACCTGTCTATCAAGCGCTGGGACCTGATGATGCGGGTGAATCTGCGGGGCACTTTTCTCTGCACCAAGGCGGTACTGCCCACCATGGTGGCCCAGCGCAGTGGCAACATCATCTGCCTGACCTCTATCGCCGCCAAGCGGCGCGCCCCTCCGGGCGAGGTCTGTTACAGCATCACCAAGACCGGCATTGAACTTTTCTGCTGGGGACTGGCCCAGGAAGTGAAGCAGTACAACATCGCCGTCAATGACCTCTACCCGGAAGGCGGCGTAGCCACCGATGGCTACAAGATGGTCTTCCAGAAGACTATCACCGAAGAAACACTGCGCCGGCTGAAGACCCCCGAGGAAATAGCCGAAGCCGCCCTGTGGCTGGCCACCCAGGATGCCAGCACCTTCACCGGCCGGTCGGTGAATGATGAGGAGGTCAAGCGTTACATCAAAGGACTGGCCAAGCCCTGATTCCCTCTTCTGGCCGGGGCAATACTCGGATGAGACACACGGCGAGGATATTCTTTATTCTTCTAGTTCTCGTTTTAGTCGTCCTGCTGGCTGGCTCTTGTGGTCGGCTAAGAGAACCAAGCCCGGCTGAGACTACCCCACCAGCCCAGTACGCCCCTCAGGTCAAAAACATCACTACTTTGGTAGAGAAGCGGGCCAAGACTCTGGACTGGTCACATACAAACAACAAGATTGTCTTTGAGAAGTACGGGCTGGATGGATATGTTGACATTTATATGATGAACCCGGATGGCTCGGATGAAGAGAGCCTGACCAGCGGTAAGGCCGGCTGCCCGCAGAAGTCTAATGGCAACTCCGCCTGGCACCCTTCGGCCAACTACATTGTCTTTACCGCCGAAAAGGAAACCAACCCCAAGGAGCTGGCCCGCTCGGCCATACCTGGAAGTGGGTTCAACTGCGACTTGTGGCTGATGACCGGCGATGGCCAGAACTTCTACCAACTAACAGATTACCCCCTCCATGCCCGGGCCGTTATCCACCCCCACTTCTCCCACGATGGCACCAAGCTTTTCTGGGCGGAAAGGCTGGGCCGGTCGGAGGGCAGTAGCTGGGGCGAATGGGCACTTAAAATCGCTGACATCGTTATTACCGAGAAGCCCCACCTAGAGAATATCAGCACCTACCAGCCCGGCCAGAATCACTATTTCTACGAGAGCCATGCCTTCACCGGCGATGATAAAAAGATACTCTTCTGCACCAACGCCGAAGGTCAATCCGATGTTGGCTTTGACATCTACGAGATGGACCTGGCGACCCAGAGGTTGACCAATCTGACCTCGACACCCAACGACTGGGACGAACATGCCCACTATTCCCCCGATGGCCAAAAGATAGCCTGGATGTCTAGCACCGGTTTCACCATCAATTATAAGTCGATTGAAGGGGAGGAATGGGCGAAATACCTCAAGACCGAACTCTGGCTGATGAATGCCGATGGCTCCAATAAGCAGAGACTGACCTACTTCAATGACCCCGGCCATCCGGAATACATGGGCGGCCGGCGCACCATAGTCTCCGATATCACCTGGAGCCCCGATGGCCAGAAAATTGCCGTCCTCATCGCCTACGAGAATATCTTCGGGTTCAGCGGCCTGCAGTCCAAGATTGTAATAATCGAGCTTGAGTAGCCCGGGCTCAAGCCGAAACGCGTGGCCGCCGGTCTGCCCAAGGACGGGCCGACTCAAGCTGTGCCGCCAACCGGAACAGCGTCGCCTCATCACCAAAGCGCCCGATGAAATGCACCCCTATTGGTAAGCCATCGCTGTTCCAGTAGAGTGGCACGGACATGGCCGGCTGGCCGGTGACATTGCAGATGGGTGTGAAAGGCACGAACTGACCGGCCCGCATCAGCCCCCGGAGAGGGTCCTCTGGCGGTGAGTCGAAGGTGCCTAGCGGCACAGGTGGCTCAGCCAGGGTCGGCGTTATTAATACATCATACTCGCGGAAGAACTGAGCAATCTGACGGGATATTCGCTGGAGAACGGTCACAGCTAAAAGATACGCTGAGGCTGTCTGCGCGCATCCCATTTGGTAGAGTGCCCAGGTGAGCGTTTCGAACTGGTCTGGTGTCGACGTGCGGCCACTAGACTGAGCAACGCCATCTATCATCCAGGCACATCCGGCTGACCAGAGTGTGGTAAAGCACTGGTTCAACAATTCCCCGGGTACATTGAGGCTAGCCTCGACCACCTCATGGCCCAGGTCGTCACAGAGCGCCGCCGCATCCCGTACGGCTGCCACGCAGTCCGGGTGCACTGCAACGCCGGTCACGGCAGTGGTGGTGAAGGCGATTCGCAGTGGTTCAGGGTCGGCATTAACTTCAATCAGGAAGGGGCGCTTTGGTGGCGGTGCCCAGTAAGGGTCACCGATATCCGAACCTGAGGTAGCGTCAAGCAGAGCGGCACTATCGCGCACCGAGCGGGTCAACGCATGTTCGACCACCAGCCCGTTGAACATGTCGCCCAAGTCAGGGCCGAGGGGGTTGCGTGCCCGAGTCGGCTTCAGGCCAAAAACACCACAGCATGAAGCGGGAATGCGGATTGACCCACCGCCATCATTAGCATGTGCCATCGGCACCATACCGGAGGCTACGGCAGCCGCTGAACCACCGCTGGAACCACCGGTCGTCCGTTTGGTATCCCAGGGGTTGCGACTCGGCCCAAAGAGCCGGGGCTCGGTAGTTGGCAGAATACCGAGTTCAGGTGCGTTGGTCTTTCCGATAATGATTAACCCGGCCCGCTTCAGGCGCACCACCAGTTCGCTGTCGTAATCAGGCACGAAGTCGCGCTGAAAGACCGAACCTGAGGCCATGCGCACGCCTTTATACGAGGCCAGCAGGTCTTTGAGCAGGAAAGGAACGCCGGTAAATGGCCCATCCGGCAGTCTGCCTTTGGCGATGGCGCGTGCCTCCTCATACATTGGGGTAATTACCGCATTCAATGTAGGGTTGAGCCGTCCAATACGGTCGATGGCGGCATCCACCAGTTCGATGGGTTTGACCTCCCGCCGCCGCACCAGCTCCGCCTGCGCTGTGGCATCCATGAAAGCCAGTTCACTCCAGTCCACCATGATTAACTCTCCCTTCGCCTCGCGGCTTCTATTCTCTGGGCAAGTGATTGATTTGTAGCACCAAAAGCGCCACTTGTCAACCAGTGCCGAAAAACTGCTGGTTCTCCTGTGCCCTATTTGCTGGTTGGTGGTATAATATAGGGAACAAAACGGGGGGGGATAAACTTAGATTGATGCCAGCCGATAATGAGTCAAAGCCGACCATCGAAGAAAGCCGACGCGTTGCCACCAGCGGCGATATCGAAGTCTCCACCTACCTTGAGATTGCCAAAGAGAAGGGCGGCGAGCGGCCGACCGTTGCCAAGGAGGCGGTCGGTGTTATCGAGCGCGAAGCCATCGTGGTCATTGACTTCGGCTCACAATATAGCCTGCTCATTGCCCGGCGGATACGCGAGTGCAATGTCTATTGTGAACTGGTGTCTCACGATGCTCCCTGGGAGAAAGTCGCCCCGCTCAAACCCAGGGGTTTCATCCTATCGGGCGGCCCGGCCAGTGTTTACAACCCCGGCGCGCCTATGGCCCCGGCCTATGTCTACGAGAGTCACCTGCCGGTATTAGGCATTTGCTATGGAATGCAGCTCATCACTAAACAACTGGGCGGTCGGGTGGCACCGGGCACCAAGCAAGAATATGGCCACGCCATTATGCACCTGAGCGATGTGGACTCGCCTCTCTTTGCCGGTCTGGAAAATCCGCTGACCGTCTGGATGAGCCACGGTGACCGGATTGAAGAAATGCCCCCGGGATTTGTTGCCCTGGCCTATACCGAGAATTCGCCTATCGCCGTCATGGGCAATAGGGACGGCATCTTTGGCCTCCAGTTCCATCCGGAAGTAATCCATACCCCGCAGGGCAAGGCCATTCTGAAAAACTTCGCCTATGGAGTGTGCGGCTGCCAGGGCAACTGGACGCCGGGTAACTTCATCAATGAGAGCATCGCCCGGATTCGGACACAGGTGGGAGAGGGCAAGGTTATCAATGCCCTTTCCGGCGGCGTGGATTCCGCCGTGGTGGCCACCATCATCCACCGTGCCGTCGGCGACCAGCTCACCTGCATCTTCGTCAATAATGGCCTGCTCCGCCGCGAGGAGGTGGAGCGGACTTTCAGCGTCTTCCGCCTCAACATGGGCATGACGATTAGATTTGTGGATGCTACCGATAGGTTTCTTGACCGTCTGAAGGGCGTTATTGACCCGGAGACCAAGCGCAAGGTTATCGGTGACGAGTTTATCAGGGTGTTTGAAGAGGAAGCCAATAAGATAGGCAAGGTTGATTTTCTGGCGCAGGGCACTCTTTATCCCGATGTCATCGAGAGCGCGGCCTCAGGTAGCACCGCCTCAGCCAAGATAAAGACCCATCATAATGTCGGCGGACTGCCGGCCAAGATGCGGCTCCAGTTAATTGAGCCCCTCCGCTACCTGTTCAAGGACGAGGTGCGGCGGGTGGGAATTGAGCTGGGTATGCCGGAAGAGATGGTCTGGCGCCAGCCTTTCCCCGGACCCGGGCTGGCCATCCGCGTTATCGGCGAGGTAACCAAAGAGAAGCTGGAGATACTGCGCTCGGCCGATTTCATTGTCATGAACGAGATTAAGAAAGCCAAGCTCTACCGCCAGTTGTGGCAGACCTTCGCCGTGCTGACGGATGTCAAGAGCGTGGGCGTGATGGGCGATTACCGTACCTACGGCTATCTGATTGCCCTCCGCGCTGTGACCAGCGAGGACGCCATGACCGCCGACTGGGCGCGCCTGCCCTATGATGTCCTGGCCCGCATCTCCACCCGCATTGTCAATGAAGTCCCCGGCGTCAACCGCGTGGTCTACGACATCACCTCCAAACCCCCCTCCACTATAGAGTGGGAGTAAATCCCTTGATTACGACGGGAAAATCTAGTTTAGAGATTGACCAGATAAAACAGGGGGATTGCCTCGCTGTTTTGAAAACGCTTCCAGACGCCTGCTTTGACCTGATTTTCACTTCTCCTCCCTATGCCGACAATCGAAAGACCACCTACGAGGGTGTCCCAACTGACCGCTATGTGGAATGGTTTCTGCCTATATCCGCTGAACTCAGGCGGGTCCTCAATCCAGAAGGCTCCTTCATCCTGAATATCAAAGAACGGGCGGTCAATGGAGAACGCCAGACCTACGTCCTAGAGCTAATTCTTGCGATGAAGAAACAGGGTTGGCTGTGGACGGAAGAATATATCTGGCACAAGAAGAATTGCTACCCCGGCAAATGGCCTAACCGATTCCGAGATGCCTGGGAGCATTGCTTACACTTTACCAAGCAAAAGAAATTCAAGATGTTCCAGGATGCAGTGATGGTGCCAATGGGTAATTGGGCAGAGAAGCGTCTGGCAAAGCTGAGTGAGAGAGACCAAATGCGGGACGTATCTCGGGTGGGGAGTGGCTTTGGGAAAAATATTTCGCATTGGCTCGGTAAGAAGTATGTCTATCCCACCAATGTCTTACACCTCAGTACAGAATGTGCCAATCGTGGTCATAGCGCCTCATTCCCTGTTTCCCTACCGATGTGGTTTATTAAGCTCTTTACCGAGGAGGGAGACATGGTTCTTGACCCGTTTGTAGGTGCCGGGACAACAGCCTTGGCTTGCATACAGCTAAATAGGCGCTATGTCGGCATTGAAATGATGCAAAAATATTGCGGTCTGGCCAATGCCGCCATAGAGAAGGCAAACAATGGACACAAACGAACTAGAAGCATTGATAAGCACCTGTCTCCACGACTTCTATGAGCGCCGCTTACAGAAAGTCAGAGAGCTAAAATTAAAAACCTTCCTACGCAGGAAGAATCCTTATCTGTTTAGGGCATTGGGTATTCAAAAGGCCTCCGAGATAGTGGAGCGGGTGCTGACCGATTACATAAGCTCCTCAGATGAAACCATATTTGGTGATGCCTTCTTTGAGCCTATTGCCCGTATTGCGTCCAGAGGTAAGGCTTCGGATGCTGAAGGAGTAGATTTTGTGGTTGAGTCAGGCAAGCGTATCGTTGCTGTGGCACTAAAGTCCGGCCCCAATATTTACAACGCCAGTCAGAAAAAGCGCCAGTCACAGGAATTTCTTGCTGTTCGGAGCCGTCTTTACAAACTCCACAAACAATTTGACCCCATCTTGGGACATGCTTACGGTCGTCTTAGAACAGAACCCACAAAAGACCGTGTCTACCGAGACAGTTCCGGCCAAGAATTCTGGGCTGAAATCACTGGCGATGACGATTTCTATCTGAAGCTGGCGCGACTGATGAAGGACGCACCGACCAAGCATAGAAAAGAATATAATCCAGCTTGGGATGCTGCCATAAACAGATTCACCGCCGAGTTTATTAAAGATTTTTGTTTTCCTGATGGTAACATAGACTGGGAGAAGCTCGTGAGATTTGTTAGTGAAGATAAAACCCGTAAATCAAGGGGGTGAGGTAGATAAAGATTCTCGTTGTCGGGGGTGGGGCCAGGGAGCATACCCTCGTCTGGAAGCTGGCCCGGAGCCCCAAAGTCAAAGAGATTTATGCCGCCCCCGGTAATGCCGGGACAGCCCAGATTGCCCACAACCTGGATATCCGTGACCTGGATTTCCCGGCTCTGGCTAAGGCGGCGCAGGAGAAGCGGGTCGACCTGGTAGTCGTCGGGCCGGAAGACCCGCTGGCCGAAGGCATCGTTGACTATTTCCGCACTCTCAATATACCAACCTTCGGCCCGACCAGGCAGGCCGCCCGTATTGAGTCCAGCAAGGCCTTTGCTGAAGAGTTGTTGCGGAAATATCGCATCCCCGCCGCCGGCAGTGTTACTTTCAATAACCCCGCCCAAGCCAAAGACTATGTCAAGCGGCAGAGGCCGCCCATCGTGGTCAAGGCCGATGGCCTGGCCCGGGGGAAGGGCGTCATCGTAGCTCAATCGGTGGATGAAGCCTTGGAGGCTATCTCCAGCCTCATGGAGAGAAAAGCTATGGGGGTGGCGGGAGAAAAGGTGATTATCCAGGAGTACCTCGCCGCGCGCGAGATGAGCGCTTTTGCCTTTACCGATGGCCGAATTATCGTGCCTATAGCGCCCGCCTGCGACTATAAGCGAATCTACGATGGCGACCAGGGCCCCAATACCGGCGGCATGGGTAGCTACAGTCCGCCCGAATTCTATACGCCAGAACTGGCCAAGCTGGTGAATGGAACCATTATGGAGCTAACGGTGAAGGCGCTAGCACAAGAAGGTACCCCCTATCAGGGTGTCCTCTACGGCGGGCTGATGATTACCAGCAAAGGGCCAAAAGTAATAGAATTCAATGCCCGCTTTGGCGACCCCGAAGCCCAGGTCATCATGCCCCGACTCAAAACTGACCTGCTGGACATCATGCTGGCGGTCATAAACGGTAAGCTCAACCAGGTTAAGATTGAATGCAGTAATGACGCTTGTGTTGGGGTGGCGATAGCCTCCGGCGGCTACCCGGGTAGCTACAAGACGGGCTTCCCCATCTCCGGGCTCAATAGTCTGGACAAGGATATTCTGGTGTTCCATGCCGGCACGAAGCTGGGCGCAGATGGGCAGGTATTAACTAACGGTGGCCGGGTGCTCACGGTGGTAGCGCTGGGCAAGACTCTGGCCGAGGCCCGGGAAAGGGTTTACGCCAATATCCCACGGATTCGCTTTGAGGGCTGTCATTACCGGAAAGACATCGCTCTGGTCAAGGGAGGCTAGCGACCACTGGAAAACGCAGGTTACATCAAGGGAAGGCTCTATCCTGGTCGCTGGCTCAAGATAGCCTTATCATTGCTAATCATGGTGGCGGTGCTCGTTTCTGGCGCTGGTTGTTTGGTTTCGTCTCCGGCCTCACCCACAGTTACTGCGCCGCCAACACCGGCAGCCATCGCCTCTGAAGTAACAGCCCTCATCTATACCCTGACTAACGAGGAAAGGGCCAAATTGGGCTTGTCCCTGCTGGAGAAGGACAGCTTCCTGGAGGGGCTGGCTGTGGAGCACAGCGAGAACATGGCGCGGTTGAACAATTTCGGTCACGAGAGATATGGCTGGCGCACCCTCGCCTATCAGCAGGCTCCGGGGACAATGAGAGCCGAGAACCTTTCTCTGACTCCGGTGCGGAAATACACTCCTGGCCCTCTCCTCAGTTCCGAGGAGATTGCCGCCTGGACAATACAGGGCTGGCTGAACAGTCCGCGAGAGCGGGAGGCTCTATTGGATGTCAGGCTGACTCGCACCGGAGTTGGCGTTGCGAAAACTGACGAGTACTTCTACATAACCCAGGACTTTGAGGGTAAGCTAAACTAACCACCCGTCTATCATTAGCGCCAGAATACTGGTAAAATATAGGTGGTCTTCCTGTCTAACCTGGAAGGGGGGTGAGGTAGAAAAATGCCACTGGTCGGCGTAGTTATGGGGTCAAAGTCGGATGCCGAAGCCGTCCAGCCAGCGCTGGATGTATTGAAAGAGCTCGGTATTGAGTACGAGGTCAATGTTATCTCGGCCCACCGCACTCCGGAAAAAGCCCGCCAGTACGGTCTCAACGCGCGGGGCCGGGGACTTGAGGTCATCATCGCCGCCGCCGGTGGCGCGGCCCATCTACCCGGCGTGCTGGCGAGCTGGACGACCCTGCCGGTTATTGGCGTACCCCTGCCCAGCAGTGACTTGAAGGGGGTGGATGCTCTCTACTCTATAGTCCAAATGCCGGCCGGGATTCCGGTAGCCAGCGTGGCCATTGGCACCGCCGGGGCGAAAAACGCCGCCTACCTGGCCGCCGAGATTCTCGGCTTGAAATATGAGCCGATACGCCAGGCCTGCGAAAAGTACCGGGCCAACCTGCAAGGAGACAAGAAATGATTGAGCGCTATTCCCGGCCCCGGATGAAAAAGGTATGGTCGGATGGGACTAAATTCGCCCGGTGGCTGGAGGTTGAGATTGCCGTCTGTGAGGCGTGGGCGGAGCTGGGAGTGATACCGAAGTCAGCCATACCCCGGATAAAGAAAGCCAGGGTTGACCTTAAACGGATGGCCAGCATCCTCAAAGAGACCCACCATGATATGACCGCGTTCCTGCGGATGGTGTCTGAGAGCCTGGGAGACGAGTCCCGCTTCATCCACTTCGGTCTGACCTCGTCCGATGTCATGGATACTGCTCTCAGTCTACAGATGGTGGAAGCATCTGACCTGCTTGCCGGGGACATAGAAGAGCTTGTCACCGTCCTGTCTGAGATGGCGCTCAAGTATAAACATACACCGATGATTGGTCGTACCCACGGCGTCCACGCCGAGCCGATTTCCTTCGGCTTGAAGCTGGCGCTCTGGGTAGAGGAGATGAAGCGTAATAAGCAGCGCCTTGAGGACGCTCGGCAAGTCATGGCCGTGGGCAAGATTTCCGGAGCGGTGGGCACTTATGCCACCCTGACGCCCGAGGTGGAAGTGAAGGCCTGTGCTCTCCTGGGGCTGACTCCAGCCCCGGTCTCCAGCCAGATTCTACAGCGGGACCGCCATGCTCAGTTTGTGACCACCCTGGCCATAATAGCCAGCTCTCTGGAGAAGTTCGCCACCGAAATCAGGGGGCTACAGCGGACTGAGACAAGGGAAGTGGAGGAGCCTTTTGAAGCCGGGCAGACCGGCTCCTCGGCCATGCCCCACAAACGCAACCCGGAGCTCTGCGAAAGAATCTGCGGGCTGGCGCGACTGGTCCGGGGCTACGCTGTGACGGCGATGGAGAATATAGCCCTGTGGCACGAGCGTGATATCAGCCACTCTTCCACCGAGCGCATCATCCTGCCCGATGCCTGTCTGGTACTTGACTACTCACTGGCTCTCTTCACTTCAGTAATGAAGGGGCTGCTGGTCTATCCCGAACGAATGGTGCAGAATATCGAGTCGACCCGAGGCCTGATTTTCTCGCAGCGGGTCATGCTGGCTCTGATTGACCAGGGGCTGAGCCGGCAGAAAGCCTACGACCTGGTTCAGCGCCACGCCATGAAGTCCTGGGAAGAGAATAAAGACTTCTTGAAACTATTGAAGTCCGACCGCGAAGTTACCGCCAGCCTGCCGCCCGGCGAGCTGGAGAAGCTTTTTGACTACCAGTACTATCTGCGCCATATTGATGATGTCTTCCGCCGGCTGGGCTTGACTGAAGCCAGGCGGAAGAAAGCTAGTCGGACTAAAAAGGGTGAGCTAGCGCCGCGAACCATTTAGCTTGAGCTCAGTTGTGCAGTTCCAATTTTCAATCTAATAAAAATATGTCACACTTATTCCGAGGCCAGGGTATTATCCGCGAGAACATCTTAGAAGTCATCCCGAATGTCTATCAGATGACCTTCCGCGGCGTCAATGTCCTGGTGCTGGCCGAAGCCGAACTGACCATTATTGATACTGGTTTCCGGGCCAGTGTGCCCAAAATCATAGACTTTGTGCGCGGTCTGGGGCGTTCGCCGGCAGAAATCAGTCTCATCATCATCACTCATAACCACTTCGACCACGTCGGCGGGCTGGGTGACCTGAGAAAGCTCACTCGCGCCAAGGTGGCAGCCCATAAAGCGGATATATATGATGCGAATGGCCAGCTCCCCTATCCCCGATTGGTACAAAAGACGCTTCAGGTTCGTCCCTTTTCCGCTTTACGCTCATTTCTGGGCATTGGTCCCAGCGATGTTGATATTCAATTGAGCGGAGGCGAGGTGCTCCAGCCACTGGGTGGTCTCAAGGTTATCCACACTCCAGGGCATACTCCGGGTAGTATCTGCCTGTTTGCTCCCCGGCACAAACTGCTGATTGTAGGCGATGTTCTCGTCAAACACAGCCAGACCATTCATTTCCCCCATAAGTCGGCCAGCACCGACCTGTCTCAGGCCGTAAAGTCGGTGCAGAGATTAGCCGGATTAGATTCCGAGATTATCTGTTTCGGCCACGGCCGACCGTTAACGGAAAACGCCCGGGCGAAATTGCAGGCGCTGGTGGCCGGGGTCGAGGATTGACAACAACCGTGAAAAACGGCTATTATGCAGGATGGCGCGCAAATGCGAGTTATTGCTGGCATGGCCAGGGGGCATCAACTCAAAGCACCCAAGCGCCCCACCCGCCCGGCGACTGAGCTGGTGCGGGGAGCGATTTTCTCAATCCTGGAAAATATGACTGGCGATTGGGAGCTGGTGCTTGATTTGTTCTCTGGTAGCGGGGCGTTAGGCATTGAGGCTTTGAGTCGGGGGGCGGGGTGGGTCGACTTTGTGGAGCATGAGCCGAGATGCTGTGCTATAATCAGGGAGAATTTGGAGAAGACCAAGCTAGCGGCCCAGGCACATGTCTACTGTTGTAGTGTGGTCAAAGCCCTTTCTTTCTTGGATAAGGAGTACGACATAATACTCATGGACCCGCCCTACTCCGACCCATTAATTGGTATTCTGGTGGAGCAACTGGCGAATTCCAGACTGGTTGGTCAAGATACAGTTGTGGTGGTAACCCACTCTCCTCGCCTTCCCCTGAATTCAGCTTATGGCCCGTTACGCTTGCTTAAAGAACACCGCCACGGTGATAGCTGTATTGCAATTTATCGAAAGGAGGACACGGTGTGACCATAGCTATTTACCCGGGTAGTTTTGACCCCATAACCAACGGGCATCTGGATATCGCCACTCGAGCGGCCAAGCTTTTTGAGAAGGTAATTATCGCTGTCTATGATGTTCCCCCGAAGAGTCTCATGTTCACCACGAAGCAGAGGGTCAGTCTGGTCAAACGGTCAATAGCTGACCTGCCCAATGTTGATGTCAAATCCTTTACCGGTCTGACCGTAGACTTCGCCCGGCAGGTCGGGGCCAAGGCAATAGTCCGTGGGTTGAGGGTGGTTACCGACTTCGAGCGGGAATTTGAGATGGCGCTGATGAACAAGAAGCTGGCCCCGGATTGCGAGGTGGTCTGCTTGATGCCTAATCTGAGGTACCAGTTTCTCAGTTCCAGCCTGCTCAAAGAAGTAGCCAATCTGGGCGGCTTCATTGATGACCTGGTGCCCCAGCCGGTAGCGGCGGCTCTGAAAAAGAAAATTCGTGCGAAAGCTTAAAAAATATTCGGGGAATCTATCAGAAGTAACTAAGGAGGGAGACTCAATGGCCTTTAAAATCACTGATGACTGTATTAGCTGTGGGGCTTGTGAACCCGAATGCCCAAATCAGGCAATCAGCGAGGGTGAGACCATCTATGTCATTGACCCAAACAAGTGCACAGAGTGCGTGGGCGCTCACCCGTCGTCCCGATGCGCTGAAGTCTGCCCGGTCGATGCCTGCGTGGCTGACCCAGACCATAAAGAAGCGCGAGAGCAGCTCCTGAACAAGTGGAAGAAGCTGCACCCCGGTGAAACCCCCAAAGCCACCTAGCTTTCAATCAGCGGCTCGTTAGATAAGTCATTCAAATCGCGGTACAAACCGTATCAGCACTGCCGTGAGCTTATGCCTTGGCGTAAGTTCACTGCGGTGCTGTGTTTGTATCCTCAGGCGTTTTTATCGGGCATGCCTGGCTTACTAGCGAAAGAAATCGTGTACCGCCTCAAACTCATCAGGCAGCAGTCCCAGCACGGTGGGGAAGTGGTCGAGGAGAAATGTGGCTATCGGCGACCCCGTGATGATAGCCGTTTCACCGAATAATTCGACCCAGATGGCGAGCAGGGCCGCATAGACTACGGTACCGAAGAGTAAGCCCCAGATAGCACCGAGCAGGTGGTCAAGCCACCCCAGCATCAGCGACGAGAATGCCCAGGACACAAGCTTGGCCAGTCCGCCGGAAATTAGCAGAACGGTAATCAGAATGATGGCGAAGGCCACCCATTTGGCCACGGTGGGCTGTGGAAGGAAGGACATCAGCTCACCAAAAGGCTCGTAGTAGCGCAACGCCAGAAACAGGCCAATGATTAGGCCGGCTAGCGGAATGATACTCTTGATGAGTCCCGTCCTCAAACCGCTAAGCAGAGCAATAATCCCGAATATGATGAGGATTGCATCCAGCCAGTTCATCGGTTTTCAATAACCCTACTCTTCATTATTTCACCCGTAGTGTAGAGCGTCAATAGGGTTCAGCCTGGCGGCTCGCATGGCCGGGTAGATGCCGGAGGCCAGACCGATGAAAACTGACACCAAGACTGCCATTACTACAGTAAGTGGTGATACCACTGCTTGAAGCGTCAGCCCGGCGAGAGTAGCAATAAAGGAAATGAGAAGTGATAGCCCCCAGCCAATGGCTATACCGATGCCACCGCCGACCAGGCTGAGCGTCGCTGCCTCAATCAGAAATTGAAGCAGGATGTCCCTCCGCTTAGCCCCGACCGCCTTACGAATACCTATCTCCCTGGTTCGTTCCGTGACCGAGACCAGCATGATGTTCATAATGCCGATACCACCAACCAGCAGGGAAATGCTGGCAATAGCTCCCAGAAACAGGGTAAATACCAAGGTTACCTGCTGTAACATGCCAAGCATCTGCTCCATACTGATGATACCAAAATCATTCTCCTCATCCGGGGCCAGACGATGTTGCCTCCTCAAGACAGCTTCAATCTCCTCTCTGACCTCATCCATCAATTCAGCACTGGCTACCTGAACAGCTATTGACTGAACTGCATCCTTCCCGCTAGCCGTACGCTGGGTAAATAGCTTGGTCTGAAATGTGGTTATTGGCGTCACCACTACATTATCCAGGCTAATCCCCATTATGGCCCCACCCTTAGCCTCCAGGACACCAATAACCGTAAAACGGTTCCCTTTCATTTTAACCTTCTGCCCCACGGCGTCATCTGAACCGAATAGGTCTCTAGCTACCTCATCCCCCAACACGACCACACTATCCCTGGAGGCTACATTCCTGTCCGAAATAAACTGACCTGAGGCCAGGGAGTGATTGTATACCTGCTGATATGCCGGACCAGCCCCGTGAACTATAGCCACCTTACTTTCACTGCCAGCGGTTACTTCAATATAATTCTCATTCACCGGGTCTACGGCTATTACTGAGCGGATACCCTCCAGAGACTTGGCATCATCCAGGGTGAGGGTCGGCGTCATGAACGCGTATGACATTCCCGCCAACCCTCCGCCCTCGCCGGAGCTAGGGATTACCGTTAGTAAATTGGTACCCATCTGTTCAAAGGTGGATGTTATATTGGCTTGTGCCCCACTCCCTATTGACATCAGGGAGATTACCGCGCCGACCCCGATGATGATGCCGAGCATGGTTAGTGAGGAACGCAGCTTGTTTGATGACAGCGACCTCAGGGCAATAACAAAGGACTCAAGGAGTTTCACGACTTAAGCCAACCTTTCATCGCTGACAATGCGTCCGTCCATGAGTCGGATGATGCGCCTAGTCTGAGTGGCAATGTCCATCTCATGAGTAACCATAATTACGGTGATACTATCCTGGTTGAGCTGATGAAAAATGGAAATAATCTCAGCCGCAGAGACACTGTCCAGATTGCCGGTAGGCTCATCAGCTAGAATGAGCCTTGGATTGTTTACCAGTGCCCTGGCTATAGCTACCCGTTGCTGTTCGCCGCCGGAAAGCTCAGTGGGCTTATGTTTGGCTCTCCCGGCCAATCCCACCCGGGCCAGTGCTTCTAGAGCTCGCTGGCTCTTGTGACGGCCACCACCGTAAATAAGAGGTAGCTCAACATTGGATAAGGCACTCGCACGTGATAAGAGGTTGTAATCCTGAAAGACGAAGCCAATTTTTTTATTCCTCATTTCGGCCAGCCAGTTGTCACTCAGCCGGCTGACATCGGCTCCGTCAAATAAATACCTGCCGGAAGTAGGTTTATCCAGACAGCCTATGATATTCATCAGGGTAGACTTACCGGAACCTGAGGCGCCAACGATAGCAACCATCTCCCCCTGTTGAATGCTAAGGCTTACCCCTCTGAGGGCCGGAACCTCTACCCTGCCCATACGGTAAATCTTGGCAATATTTTCAAGCTCAATCATGCCGTTAACCGATGATAGTAAACATTCGCCAGGTTTATTGCCCGAATAATCCCGGTAAAGATGACTTGGGCTTGGCTCGTTTTTCTACCACTACCTCTCCCTCATCAAGCCCAGCCAGAATCTCAGTCTGCAAGCCATCACTGATGCCGGTAACCACTACTCTTTCCTGGACCGGCCCGCCCACCATCGATACCTCAACCGAAGGATTGCCCTGGCTATCCTTGGTAATAGCCCGGTCAGGCACCAGCAAGACATTGGTTCGGGTGGCGATGATAATATCGGCCGAGGCACTCATGCCGGCTCTCAGTCCGGAATCTTCCAGCGCCGGCAAGTCAATCTTGACATCGTACATTGTTACCCCGCCTTCCAGGGTCGGCAGGAAGCTGATGAACTTGACCTGGCCCTCAAGTTTCAGGCCGGGTCGCGCGTCCACCTCAATTACGGCTTTCTGCCCCAGTTTCACATCGGTGACATCGATTTCGTCTACCTGAACTTTGAGTTGCATACTGGTGAGGTCGATGATTTGTATAATGGGCATGGCCGGGGACACTATATCTCTTTCCTTGACATATATGCGGGTGATTGTGCCGTCGAAGGGGGCCAGGATAGCAGCTTCGGCCAGCCGCTTCTTGGCTTGCTCCAGCGATTGCTGGGCTAGCCCAACTGATTGTTGAGCCAGCTCGAGAGATTGCCCGGCGACTTCCACCTGAAGTCGCTGAATGGCAACCTCCTCGGTATCATAGTTACTAATCATGGCGTTCAGCCTGGCTTCGGCCGCCGCCAGTTTGGCCTGGGCATAGACCAGAGCCGTGGCCCACATCGCCTTTTTGTCTGGCGCCGCCTCAGCCATGTTCGAGAGTACATATTGCAGATAGGCTTTGGCCTCGTCCACATCGGACTGGGCGACCTCAATATCGGGCCAGGTATACCGCTCCAGCGCCTGATTCAGGTTGTACTTGGCCGTCTCCAGGGCTACCTGCGTCTGCGCCACAGTGACCTGCGCCTGGGTATAGGCAACCTGCGCCTGAGTTACGGCCAGCTCCAGGGAATCGGCGTCGAGCTCGGCGAGTCTTTCACCCTTGACCACCTGGCTGCCTTCCGGTACATATATCTTCTCGACCTGGCCAGCCAGACTGAAGGCTAATTTCATTTCATTGGGCACCTCGATATGGCCACTGCCATTGACAGTAACCGTCAGGTCCCCTCGCGTTACCCTAACCAGTTGCTGAGTGATTCCTTCGTTCTGCCCGCCAAAGGCGTTGCAGGATACCGAGCTAATCAGGACGAGGACCAGGCCAAACAGCAGAATAGGTATGATTCGCCGACTCTTCACTTGCCCACTACTCCTTTGTTTCTCGAAATACCCTCAAATAATCAACTATAAACCATAACTAATAAAACAGCAAGAACTAGACTGTTAAACAATGTCCCCACTTGTCATTGCGAGCACTGATTCATCCGGGCGAAGCAATCTCACACTTCTCTTGAGGTATTAAACGCTCTAAGGAAATAAGCTCATAAAATGGAAGGTTTAAGAGGGAGTGGGCCCTTTCCCAAACCTACGAAAACGGGTGTTTAAGATGGGCAAAGCACCACCGAGCCAATCATTTGTGTGTCTAAGAGGGACGGAGTCCCTCTTTTAATAATTCTGCCCCCTCTCCTTCTTAATGAGAGGGGGCCAGGGGGTGAGGTTAATAACCAACCCTGAAGAGAATGGTGAGCATGGAAGCTACGGTTGTTCTCCACCCAGAATCCGGGCTCTCCTGTAGGCGGCGCTGATGGCTTTCTTGACCAGGTCACTGAATTTGCCTTTTTCAAACTCAAGCAGTGCCTCGGCGGTGGTGCCGCCAGGGGATGTGACCATACGTCGCAGTTCAGACGGTTCTTGCCCCGACTTCTGGATGAGATGGCCGGCACCCAGCATCGTCTCCAGCACCAGCACCCTGGCCATCTCGCGGGAGAAACCAATATTTATCGCCGCCTCCACCAGAGCTTCCACGAAGAGGAAGAAATAGGCTGGGCCACTGCCGCTGACGGCTGTGGCCATATCAATGTATTTCTCGTCCTCAACACAAATCTCTTTACCCATCGCGCCCAGAATTGAGGCCGCCCATTTCCTCTGCCTTGCAGTTACTTCTTGGGTGGCGGTCCAGATGGTCAGGCCCTCGCCAATCTGGGCCGGGGTATTGGGCATGGCCCGGACGACACGGTTGTGCTTGAGTCCTTGACATAGAGTTTTGAGTTTCGCTCCGGCGATAATGGACAAAGCTAGCTGTGTGGGCTTAAGCTGTCCCTTAAGCTCAGCCATGACCTGAGCCAGGTTCTGGGGTTTAATGGCCAGGATAATGACTGTGGCATTTTTCAAGGCTTGCCTATTATCGGCCACCACGGTCACGCCGTACTTCTGTTGCAGGTGCTGGCGGCGTGGCTGGCTAATATCGCCGACCGAAATATCCTGAGGTGAACTCAGCCCTTTGTCCAGCAGGGCGGCGAGTATAGCCTCCCCCATATTCCCCCCACCAATAAAAGCGATTTTCATGTGGTTACCCTATCCCCTTATTCCCCCCGATAATAATCGGGGGGAAGAGTTTTTTGAGAGGGGGTGAAGCCCCCTCTTTAACACCCTATCTTTGGTTAAGAGCAACTCCGTCCCTCTGGATCTCGATTTGAATCAGGGGCCTCAGTCTTATCAGGGCTGTTCGGTAAGTATTGGTTCAGTCCAAGAAAACGAATCTGAGAGCGTGTCATTACTCTTCTCTCTTTTCGGTCAGCTATGCGAGCTGTTTATGACTTTTTCTGTGCACTCAGCTCTTCCCAGGTTTTGCCGGACGTTATCTTGACCATAACGCTATGCCCTCTGCCATTATCACAT
>Ga0299912_10000904_pt1 | contig 24087 bp, 23 predicted proteins | sample RVTome_2_FD_207667 | JGI IMG/M metagenome (GOLD analysis project Ga0299912, IMG submission 207667) | Soil microbial communities from uranium-contaminated site in the Upper Colorado River Basin, Wyoming, United States - RVT95D214 (version 2) ... | reverse complement strand
GTGCGGCCATGTCATTACCCTCCTCCAGAAAGGCCGACTCCCACAGCATCGGCCTTTCCTCTTGATTATCAACCGGGTAAAATTTATCATATATACCCGTGAGAATTTCACTAACTAAATATGGCTGGCCACAGGCAGCTGTCTTTCCGGCTGTTATTTTTGCGGTAATGGCCGTTTGCCTGCTGGTGTGTATTTCACTTGTGCCTGTATGGCTTCTGGTATCGATAGAGCTGGTTCTGGGTATTATTCTTATATGGATTTTGGCGTTTTTCCGCGACCCTTATCGCCGCTGCCCATCGGATAAAAATCTGCTGTTATCGCCGGCTGACGGGAAGGTGACTGATATTGAAATTGTAAGGGAAGATGACTTTATCGGCGCAGATGCGATGCGAATCGGGATATTTTTGAGTATTTTCGATGTTCATATCAATCGTGCACCGTGCAATGCAAAGGTTGAAAAAATTACCCACAGACAAGGCAAATACAAAAACGCCGCAAACCCACATTCCGGTCGGGTCAATGAATCCAATGACCTATACTTAGTCAGGACCGACAGCCCCAAAGATAAACTTGTCGTGCGGCAAATCAGCGGAGCGATTGCCAGGCGAATCGTTTGCGAGAAAGCAGAAGGAAAAGAATTAGCTGGCGGCGAGAAATTCGGGATGATAAAATTTGGTTCAAGAACAGAATTATATGTGCCAGCCAGCCAAAAAGTGAAGTGTCTGGTCAAAGCAGGCGATAAGGTCAAGGCGGGGCTAACACCGCTGGCGAAATACGAATCCTGACTCCGCCACACGGACGGCAGATAAATGTCGTCAGACAAGTAATTAATATCGAAAAAAAGAACGAGGTGCGAGAGATGGCCAGATTAAAAACCGAAGCTGCTAAAGAGAGCTTGCTGCGACGGGTTCGAAGGCAGAGACTAAATTACATTACTATCCTGCCATCGCTTATAACAATTCTTAATGGGGTGTGCGGCTTTGCAGCTATTGTTTTTGCCAGCAAAGGCGCAAAGAACGGCATCGGTCAACTTTCCTATTTTGCGATGGCCGGGTATATGGTGCTCCTTGCAATGATAGCCGATATGCTCGACGGCCGGGTGGCACGAAGAGTAAAGAGCACTTCGAGCTTCGGCGGTCAGCTGGACAGTCTGTGCGACATTATCAGCTTTGGTGTGGCACCAGCGCTTTTGATGATAAAAGTTTTGGAACACTATTTGGCCGGCTTTGCCGAAATTAATCCTGCCGCTGAAAACTTTCTTCACCGCTTCATTTGGCTGACAGCAGCGGCATATATAAGCGGAGCAGCCATTCGGCTGGCGAGATTCAACGTTGAAAACGAGGAAGATGAGTCTGCACATATGAGCTTTATGGGCCTGCCAACACCTGCAGCGGCCGGGGTGATAGTCAGTATAATAATATTCCATGAAGAAACATGGCCGCAGAACGCCATTATTTATGTCCTGCCATTTTTAGCTGTCGGCACAACAGTGCTGATGGTCAGCAGGATTCGATATCCGCATATCCTGAATCAATACATAAGAGGCAAAAAACCTTTCGCACATCTTATAAGAGCGCTTTTGTTTTTGGGGCTGATTATCTGGAGCAGACAGGCGGCTCTGGTATTGATTTTCTGCGGCTTTGCAGCAGGCAGCTTTGTGAAATGGTTTTATTATAAAGTAATCCGCAAGAGGAACACGACTCTGGATTTAGTCCCTTACCAAAACAGCACGTAACTTAGCCGCATCTTTGTGCGATATGGCGGTTCCGTCTTACCTTTGGCTTGTGCAAAATGGCGGCCCAGATGAGACCGGCTGCATATCCTGCAGTTTGACTCCGGTTTGATTTACCTTGAAATATCGTTCTACAACTCCGACAAGCCGTGCAAGAACCTGCCGGCCCTCAGGACTTGCTTCCAGACCGACAATCTGCAATCCAAGGTAAATACTTCCATTATCTTCTGCAGGCAGGATATTTCTAATCTGGGCATTGAAAACCAAAGGAGTTTCATAAGGCATAGGCGTAAAGCGCACACCCAGAAATTGCCCCTTCCTGAAATCCGACCCTGACACACCAAACGAGTCCCGGCCAATAGCCGGATTTTCTTCTACGTGGGATGGGATTACCACCTGTGCGCCGCCGGCTGATATATCAACAAGCGTGCCCTGGCAACAATTTGTCGGCTCGTATTTTGTGTCTCGTTTGCACTTTTGCGGCAATGACAGATCTGCTTGTTGCCGGCGAGGGTCATTTTCTGCCTCCTTACAGCTACGGTGCCACAACAGCACATTGACCTTCAGAGATTGGGGAACCTGGACACGAAAATAGTTTCTCCTCTGAACCACTTCAATCCTGTCCGGCGCCATCAGCACAATTGTCCCGCCGCTTGCCGGGTCCGGTGACGGCTCAAGAGCCACCACGGATGTGTCAAAAATAAATTTACCATGCCCATACTTGAACGAAATGCCGAGCGGCTGATGAACAGATATATTTATCGGGTGCGGCTTTTTCCATGAGCGAACACCCTCGATACGCAGTTTATCAGCCAAAAGCCCCGTCAAAAGCACCCTGGCAACATGCCATTTGCCCCTGGATAAATAGGTCATAATTGCGGGCACTTTTTCATCGATTGCAGTTTGCAGGATTTGCCTCGGCTCATCTCCGCGCAGCATTGCCCCTTCATTCATATTCGTTCCCCCCTGAAATAATAAATCCTAATATCTAAATCCTAAATCCTAATGCTTAGGATTTAGCGCTTAGGATTCCGAGTTACCTTTGATAATCCCCTATAAAAAATATATAATCAATTCTGCAATAAACAAAATTTGTTTTACCCGCCTTCGCAAAAAAAACCGCTGGCTTTACCTGCGGATGCCCGTCTTCCGCAGCAGGGCTACTTCTACGGAGGATGAAAATGCGAGAAGGGCATCCGCCGTAGTTTTAGCACAGGCGGGTGTGCTTCAGCGGATTCCGCCGAAAATGGAGGTTCCACGGGCTCTGCCCCCGTTAGAGGCCCGATAACATAACTCAAAGCCCATAAGGCGAGGTCTAATAACAAAAGCGGAAAAAAGTATAAAAACAATAAATTTCAGAGTTTTACACATTGTGATTTTCGCTTATTATTAGATAACCAAGAAGCAAAATAAAAAAAAGGAGTTACAATGAAAAACAAACAAGCAAAAAACCTAATGCAAAAAGCGAGACACTTTGGAACTTTAATCCTAATAATCCTTATTTTATACCCTGTGGTCTTTAACTTCCCCGCTGCAGGATACGCAGCAGGCCAAGAAGAAACGGCTGATTATAGGGGCTCCTATGCGGAGAAGCGGCAGGATTTGAAGTTCTGGTATCGTCAACCCGCTCAAAATTGGACCGAGGCACTACCGGTCGGAAATGGTCGTCTTGGAGCAATGGTATTCGGCGGGACAGAACAAGAGCGTCTGCAGTTCAATGAAGACACGCTCTGGACCGGCCAGCCGCACGAATATTGCCACGAGGGGGCAGCCGAATACCTGCCGACTGTTCGCAAGCTGCTGTTTGAAGGCAAACAGGGCGAGGCCGAGGCACTTGCGATGGAACATATGATGAGTGTGCCGTTGCGGCAGGAGCGATATCAGCCGTTCGGCGACTTGATTCTACGCTTCCCGGGCCATAACAAAATCAGCAAATATTCACGCCAGTTAGACATAGACTCCGGATTAGCACAAGTTTACTACCGCAACGACGATGTCGCTTACAACCGTGAGGTATTTGTTAGCTTTCCGGACCAGGTGATTGTTGTATATCTAAACTGCGAAAAAGACGGGCACCTAACGTTCACAGCAACGCTCAGCAGCCCCCACCCGGATACACAAACGCTAAAAGTGGGAGAAAACACGCTGGCAATGCGAGGCCAACTTCACGGGTATGTGGACAAACAAAAACAACAAAGGACAAGCGTGCTGAAGTTCGAATCATTGCTGCAGATAACAACGGAAGGCGGAAGCATCAAGGCAGACGGCAACGACCTGCACGTCAGCGATGCCAATTCAGCAACGCTGGTTCTGGCTGCGGCGACCAGCTACAAAAACTTCAAGGATGTAAGCGGCAACCCCACAGAGGCCTGTCGCCGGACAATCAAAGCAGTCGCGGGAAAAGGCTATGACGACCTTCGCAAGGCGCATGTGGCTGACCATCGGCGGCTATTTCGCAGGGTCGAGCTTGACCTTGGAACAACGCAGGCGATGACACAGACAACAGATGAGCGTATAGCAAACTTTGCCGGACAAAATGACCCGCAACTGGCAGAGTTATACTTCCAGTTCGGCAGATACCTGATGATAGCAAGCTCCCGCCCGGGCTCACAGCCGGCCAACCTGCAGGGCATCTGGAACGAGCAGCTCGACCCGCCGTGGGAAAGCAAATGGACTACCAACATCAATACAGAAATGAACTACTGGCCGACTGAGGTAACCAACCTTTCCGAGTGTCACCTGCCATTATTTGACATGCTCAATGAAGTCGCAGAATCGGGAAGCAAGACTGCAAAAGTCCACTACGGCTGCCGAGGGTGGGTTCTGCACCACAATACCGACTTATGGCGGGGCACAGCCCCAATCAACGCATCTAACCACGGTATCTGGGTAACTGGCGGGGCGTGGCTCTGCCAGCACCTCTGGGAACATTACGCATTCACCGGCGACAAGAATTTCCTCAAAGACCGTGCGTATCCCTTAATGAAAGGTGCGGCCTTATTTTTCGTTGATTTTCTCGTTGAGGACCCGAACACCGGCCGGCTAATCTCCGGCCCATCCAATTCGCCCGAACAGGGAGGATTGGTGATGGGCCCAACTATGGACCACCAGATAATCCGTGATTTGTTCACCAATTGTATCAAGGCAGCTGAAATACTTGGTGTAGATGAGGATTTTCGCCAGAAGCTCACGGAACTGCGAAGCCGAATCGCACCGAATCAGATTGGGCGCCTCGGCCAGCTTCAGGAATGGCTGCAGGACAAAGACGACCCCAGCAACCGCCATCGGCACGTTTCACATCTGTTTGGCCTATACCCGGGCAAAGAAATAACGCCCCTCGGCACACCTGAAGTTTTCGCCGCAGCCCGCAGGTCACTTGAGCTTCGCGGCGACGGCGGCACCGGCTGGAGCAAGGCCTGGAAGGTAAACTTCTGGGCCCGGCTGTTAGACGGCGACCATGCTTACAAGATGCTCACCGGCCTTATATCCGAGAGCACACTGCCAAATATGTTCGACAATCACCCTCCGTTTCAGATTGACGGCAACTTCGGCGGCACAGCAGGGGTAGCCGAGATGCTGCTGCAAAGCCATACGGGCGAGTTGCAACTACTTGCGGCACTGCCTTCTGCCTGGCCGAACGGCTATGCCAAAGGTCTGTGTGCACGCGGCGGATTCCAGGTGGACATCGAATGGAAAAACGGCAAGCTCGATAAGGCCACCATTTATTCCAAAGTTGGCGGAAAATGCCGTGTTCGTTCCGCTGCGCCGATAAAACTCATATCCGAACCCGCCGGCCAGGAAGCTAAAACCATTGAGCCGACGGTAATCGAGTTCGAGACAAAGGCCGGTGGAACCTACAGCGTTTCATCTGAAAACTAAGGATTCCCATGGACATCAGGTTGGCGATAATCTCGTATGTGATTTTGCTCCTTTCCATGACTTGCCATGAAGCATCTCACGCACTTGCCGCCCTGAAGCTCGGTGACCCTACGGCCTATTATCACGGTCAGGTTACCCTCGACCCTGTGCCCCACATCAGAAGAGAACCCTTCGGAATGGTTATTATCCCCATTCTCTCGTTTGTCCTCTGGGGCTGGATGATAGGCTGGGCAAGCGCACCCTATGACCCGTATTGGGCGCAGCACAACAGGAAAAAAGCAGCATTGATGGCCCTGGCCGGACCAACTACCAACCTGCTCCTTGTCATAATAGCAGCCATAGCAATCCGCGGCGGGATGCTCTTCGGTGTCTTCTACGCCCCGCAGACAGTTACATTCGAGCATGTTACCGAGGCAGAAGCCCCGGGATTCGCGAACGCCATCGCAGTGGTTATCAGCATTCTATTTTCATTAAACCTCGTCCTGCTGGTGTTCAATTTAATACCCCTGCCTCCTCTCGACGGCAGCAATGTGCTCTCGCTCTTTCTAAGCGATCAGGCAGCAGAACGCTATGCGCAGATGATGCGCCAGCCAGGAGCGAGAATCATCGGACTGGTCATTGCCTGGCAGCTCATAGGAGTAGTGCTTAGCCCTATTCAGACCTTTGCGCTGAACCTCCTGTACCCCGGGGCCGGCTACCACTAACAACCACTTCACCTTCACCAACAAATCAGGATTCTCCAAAAGGCCAAGTAAAAGCATAAAAATATTGATGAACACCTGAAGTCGCACTATACTAAACCGCAGATAAATAGTTCGACTCCTTTGCGTTTTTGAGGGTTAATTTATGCAGAGGCGGCAATTAGGCAATACCGATTTAAAACTGACGACCGTCGGATTGGGCACCTGGGCGATGGGCGGGCCGTGGCAATTCGGCTGGGGGCCACAGAACGACGATGAGGCAATTGCAGCTATAATAAGGGCCCTGGAACTGGGCATTAACTGGATAGATACCGCACCTGTTTACGGTCTCGGCCATTCAGAAGAACTCATCAGAAAAGCACTCGAACAAACAAATTCAAAACCAATAATCGCAACAAAATGCGGCTTATTGTGGAATGAAAAGAAGGAGAAAGTTCCCTGCCTGAAGGCCAAAAGCATTCGAGAAGAATGTGATGCGAGCTTAAAACGGCTTAATATCGGTATAATAGACCTTTACCAGATGCACTGGCCCGAGCCGGAAGAAGATATCGAACGGGCGTGGGAAGAAATGGCCAAGCTTAAAGACCAGGGCAAGGTTCGAAACATAGGCGTATCGAATTTTAAGGCCGAGCAATTAGAGCAAATCCAGAAAATCGCTCCTGTAGCTTCGTTTCAGCCACCATATAGTATGCTCCATCGCGAAGTCGAAGACAAATCGCTGGGCTACTGCGCCCGGAATAATATAGGAGTTATTGCATACAGCCCTATGCAAAGGGGTCTGCTGACTGGCAAATTCAACCGGCAGCGACTTGCAGGGTTACCTCCGGATGACCATCGAAGGCAAAATCCGGATTTTCGCGAACCCCGGTTTACTGCAACACTGCAGCTTGTTGACAAACTACGACCTATTGCAGAACGCAACGGAATGACTCTGGCACAACTGGCTATTGCGTGGGTTCTTCACCAGCCTGAAGTTACTGCAGCAATCGTCGGAGCACGAAGACCAAGCCAAATTGAAGAAACAGCACCGGCATCAGACTTCAAATTAAGTAAAGAAGATATTGAAGAGATTGAGAAACTATTGGCTGAACGCCAAGCAAAGATTAGTTAGGGAAAAATAATGGCAAAAAATAATATTCTGTATACAAGTCCGCTCGTTGAGAGAAATGCCTCAAGGGAAATGGCTGAGCTTTTCGGGGCACAGAAAAAGTTCAGCACGTGGCGGCGGCTGTGGCTGGAGCTCGCAAAGGCGCAAAAGAAGCTCGGCCTAAATATAAAACAGGGCCAGATAAACCAGATGGCCAGGCACCTCGACGATATTGATTTCAAAAAGGCAGAGCGTTACGAAAAGGAATATCGCCATGATGTTATGGCCCACATCCACGCCTTCGCTGACGCTGCGCCGAAAGCTGCTGCGATTATTCACCTCGGTGCGACCAGCTGCTTCGTCGGCGATAACGCAGATTTGATAATTATGCGAGAGGGCCTGCAAATCATTGCCGGAAAGCTGGCAGCGGTAATTCATTTATCAGGCAAATTTGCAAAGGAACATCGCAACCTTGCGACGCTGGGTTACACACATTATCAGCCGGCCCAGCTGACCACCGTCGGCAAAAGGGCAACACTATGGTGCTATGAGTTCGTAATGGATTTGCAGGAAATCGAGCATCGACTCGAAACACTGCCCTTTCGAGGCGTTAAAGGCACTACCGGCACACAGGCATCTTTTCTGGAACTTTTCGACGGAAATCATAATAAGGTAAAGCAGCTCGATAAGATGGTGGCTGCTGCGTTCGGCTTTAAGAACACCTGTGCCGTTACCGGCCAGACATACCAGAGGAAAATCGATACCCTTGTGATAAACTGCCTTGCATTAATCGCCCAGTCAGCTCATAAGATATGCAACGACCTTCGCCTCTCAGCTAATCTGAAAGAGATTGAGGAGCCGTTTGAAAAGACACAGGTCGGCTCCTCGGCAATGGCGTATAAAAGAAACCCGATGCGAGCAGAAAGGGTAACGGCACTTAGCAGATTGGTGCTTAGCTTAGCTACAAGCCCGCCGATGACTGCCTCCGAGCAGTGGTTCGAAAGAACGCTCGATGATTCAGCAAATAGAAGGGTAGTTATCCCGGAGGCATTTCTGGCAGTTGACGGGATTTTGCAAATCCTTATTAACGTCCTTGACGGACTTGTTGTCTATCCAAAAGTAATAGAAGCCCGCGTTGCGGCGGAGCTGCCATTTATGGCGACTGAAAATATCCTGATGGCAGCGGTCAAAGCAGGCGGCAACAGGCAGGAACTGCACAAGAGAATTCGGCTCCATTCGCAGGCAGCGGCGGCGCAGGTAAAAAATTTCGGCAGAGGCAACGATTTAATTGGCCGACTCCGAGCTGATATTGCTTTTAGTAAAGTCAATTTCGAAAAAGTATTAGACCCGAAAAATTACATCGGCCGGGCGCCAAAGCAAGTCGATGAATTTCTGAAAGGCATCGTCGAACCAATCCGAAGAAGATATCGAAAAGAGCTTAATAGAAAAGTAGAACTTGATGTATAAACACGATGCTCGATACTGGATTCCGCCTGCGGCGGATAAACCTCGATTCTCGATGAGTATCGAGAGCCAAGAAACGAGATGCGAGAATGAATAGAGAAGAACTCATAAAGCGTATCAAAGAAACAGCATATCTGGAAGGTGACTTTGTGCTTCGCAGCGGCAAACGAAGCAAATACTATCTCGACAAATATCTTTTCGAGACCTGCCCGGATATACTCAAGGCACTTGGCGAGGAATTTGCCAAATATGTAACTTCCGATGTTACGTTGATAGCCGGGGCCGAATTAGGTGGTGTGGCATTAGCTGCTGCTACTGCTATGCAGACCGGCAAAAACTGGATTATTGTCCGACAGAGAAAGAAAGATTATGGCACATCCAAGCTAATTGAGGGCGTCTTAAACAAGGGCGATGTAGTTCTGCTTGTAGAGGACATAGCCACCACCGGCGGACAAGTCCTCGAAGCGGCGAAGGTTATCACCGAAGCCGGCGCAAAGGTTAAAAAAATAGTCTGTGTTATCGACCGAAAACAGGGAGCCAAAGAAAACATTACCGGCGCCGGCTATAAATTCGAGAGCATATTAACTAAAGACGACCTCGGAATAAAAGAATAAACATCGTAGAATTGGTACTGCGGGCGAAGCAGATATAACTATTCTATTATTTTTTCGTGGGAAGTAATTCATTAAGATGGCTTTGCGCAGCTTCGTGGGCGGGATTTAATTGCAGAACTTTTCTAAACTCCATTATCGCACCATTAATATCGCCTTTTTGAGCCAACAATTCTCCCAAAAGATAATGGGCCTCTATAAAATCCGGCTTTATATTTATCGCATCTTTGAAATGCTGGACTGCCTCATCAAGCTTTCCCTGCCAAGCCAGAATCATACCGAGCGTTTTATGAATGTCGGCGTCATCCGGCTCCAAGTCAAGGGAACGCTTATAGTAGATTATGGCTTCATCAATTCTATTTTGTTTATGAAATACCATAGCAAGACTCTTATGCGCTATTGCGTAGTCGGGCTTTAGCTCTATAGCCACATTATAGCAATACTGAGCATCCTCAAATTTGCCGAGCGAATAAAAAGCCTGGCCCAAGCCGCAGTGCGCCCTGTGGTCGGAAGGGTCTAATTCTATAACTTTTCTATAATGTTCAATCGCATCCTCAGTTTTACCCACAGTGCTAAGCGTTATTCCCAGGCAAAGGTGTGCATCAATGTAATCAGGTTTGCGGCCAAGAGCTTCGATATATCTTTGCATTGCATCACTATATTTGCCCTGGTCCTGCAGAGTCCTTCCTATGTTAAAATAAAGTTCAGCTTCGTAATCCAGCTTCTCTGCTATAAATGGGCCGGGAAAAGTTGATATAAAAACTATCGCCGCACCAAGACAGGTAACACCTACAATCTGAAACCATCCCCTCGACCCTGCTCGGGACAGGCTTCGCTCAATGATATTTCTGACTCGTCGGGGCGGAGCCCGCCGTAGCCCGATAAGATATGCACACCCCGAAACAGCAAGAATACTTAATACGGGAACCATCGGGACACGATAGCGAGTCTTGACATGCGTCAGGATTATAAGCAAGGGATAAGTGATTACAAATAATATCACCGGCTTCGGTATGCTTCGCCAGTTACAAAGCAAGCCAATTATCGCCAGAGGCAAGAGCAGGCCAAATGGAAAACCAAAGGCGCCGACTTTCCACATTAACAACCCAAGCAGCCTCGACCATTGTCTAAACAAATAGATATCTACGTCACCTGGTAATTCACGTGAACTTATGAACTGCATTGCTTTATTTGCCAAACGCTTCAGGAATCCTTTGGGGTCAGATACTATAAATTCACTTGTTTTATCGTAAAAAAATCTTTGCTTTTGCCACATATCACCGGTTATTCCATGTTGTTCCGGCATACCGACAATCCGTTCCCACTTAGTTCCGACGCGGATTTCGGCTGCTTCAAAATTTGGGTTGTTGCCGATATAAAAGTTGACCCCTCCTGAGGCCGGCAGGATACCAAAATGACCCGTAACACGGAGATTTTGAACTGCAACCGGCAATGCTATGACTATAAAACCAAATACCGTGAGAATAAAACACTTTGCAATAAAAAAAAGACCTGCCCGAGCTTTATAAAGAACAAAACCAATCCAGACCAATCCAGCGATTGTAAAAAGTATAAAGTTTGGTCGTGTAATTACGCTCAGGGCGCTACACAATCCCAAAAGAAAAAACCAGAACAACTTCCTACGGGTAACAATCCACAAAAAAAGTAAAATAAGCACAAGAGACCAAAAGACAACCCATACAACATCTATAAGGTCCATCTCGTGAAAAATAAGAGGGCCATAAAACGCAACAATTATCGCAGCCACAATCCCTACCCGACGATTAAATATCCTCCTGCCCAAGAAAAACGTTAATACACAGTTAACAGCCCCAAGAAGCGCATGAACTATTTGAGCAACCACAACAGAACAATTACTGAAGAAATACACCACAGAAAGAAAAAGGGGGTAAAAAAACTGCTGCCAAAAAAACTGCTTTGACATCTTTGCTGTTTTAACCAGCTGACTTGCTATAAGGTCATAGCCCCTTGCATCTACAATAGGAACATTAAAGGTCGGACTATCAGCAATTTCACAAAGATAAAACAGACGCACACAAAGAGCCAAAATAAAGATACCGCAGACTATACAAATAATATGTCCGGTGGAATTAGTGTGTACCACGGCCATCCTGGCCGTGGTATCACGGGCTGGAAGCCCGTGATACTCTTTAACTCCGCACCGATGCTTATCTTTAAGGTCAGGTAGCAAATCCACGGCTTATCCCCACGCTAAAGTACCACGGCCAGGATGGCCGTGGTATCACGTGATACTAATTTTCAAGCATACGAATAATCTTTCCGGCTGAAACAACTTTATCTACATTTGCAATTTTTATCCAGCCAGAAGATGCGGTCTTTATTAGAACGTCTGACTTATCTGAGCCGATTGCAGCAGGGCTGTTGGCGACTATCATATCAAGATTCTTTTCCCTGAGTTTATTTTCAGCATTTCGCCGAATATTTTTATCTTCCAGCGCAAAGCCAACAACTAACTGCCTTTGGCGGAATTTCGAATTTTTATATTTACCCGCCCATTTAAGAATATCAGAAGTGGGTTTTAACTTAATAGTTATGGGTTTGTTTGTCCTTTTAATTTTAGTTTTAGACGGTCGGGCAGGAGTGTAATCGGCTACCGCCGCTGCCATAATCAGACAATCACACCTGGGAAAAAGTTTCTTAACTGCATTAAACATATCTTCTGCGCTCTCGACACTCACGAAGTCCACCCCTACAGGCGGCTGTAAATCAGATGCGCTGATAAGCGCCACTTTGTGGCCGGCTTTAAGCGCTGCACGAGCAAGTGCATAGCCCATCCTGCCGCTGCTCGCGTTAGAGATAAAACGAACGGGGTCAATGTATTCCCGCGTGCCCCCTGCTGTAATTAAAATCCGCATCTTACTGTTCTTGCCACAAAGACACCAAGACACTAATTTTTAACGATGTTTATTCCTCTGCGGCTTTTTGTCTTCGCGGCTGCTTTCCCTTTTAATTTTCGAGGCGGTTTTTTCGATTATCTTCATAATATCCTGCGGTTCGGCCATTCTGCCGATAGCATCGGTGCCGCAGGCGAGCCGGCCTTTAACAGGACCAATGAGCTGAAAGCCCATTTGCATAACCATCTTGATATTGCGCTGAACGGCCGGATTATCCCACATATTATTGTTCATTGCAGGAGCTAAAAGTGCTGACCCCGACTTAATCAAAGGCCAGGCCGCACAAAGAATAGAACTGAGCAAATCATCACAGATGCCGTTTGCAACCTTGCCAATGATATTCGCCGTTGCAGGCGCTACGACAATAATATCGGCCCAGTCAACTAAAGCTATATGGCCGATTTTGTATTCTTCGGTCGGACCCCACAAACTGGTAAAAACGGCTGAACAAGTAACCGCCTCAAAGCTCTTTGGGCCAACAAGCTCACAGGCCGCCTCCGTCATTACCGTATTTACCTTTGCGCCGGCAGCGGTCAGCTTACTTGCCAGGTCAACTGCTTTGTATGCGGCAATTGCCCCGCTGACACCCAGCAAAATATTCAGTTTTTTGAACATAACATATTCTTTTGCCGCAGAACTCACCGAGGACGCCAATGTCCTTAACTTTAATCCTGCTTCTCCGGACTATCGGTGTCCCTGGCTAAACTGTCATCGACAGCAATCTTGTCCTGGAGGATTTCCTGAACAACAATTTCAATCAATGACTTCCCTTCGACATCCTCAATCAATGGCCGAGCGCCCTGCAGCAACTCGGTCATACGTTTCTGGACCAGTGCAGCCAATCTGAATCTGCCGCCAACTTTGTTGACTATTTTCTCGCTTTTAAGATCATCTATCATCTTTGGTATCTCGCTCCTTTAGAATTCTTCCTTTTTTGATTTTATTTTTTTACGCCCTGCACTTTGAATAATCTGAATACATTCGTTTACTGCCTGCTCCAAATTGTCATTTATAACCATGTTATCATAATATTGCCAGGCAGCGGCGATTTCAGTGCCTGCCTCTTCGAGTCTTTCTTCAACAGCTTTGGAGCTGTCTCTTGCCCTTTGGCTTATACGCTCTGCCAGCTCTCTGTGAGTCGGTGGTAAAATAAAAATCATTATCGCATCCGGATATGCCGCCTTGACTTGTTTGGCACCTTGAACGTCGATTTCCAAAATAACAGTTTTTCCGGCGGCCAATGCCTTTTCAGCTTTGTCTTTGGGTGTGCCGTATAGATTGCCAAACACCTCGGCATATTCCAGCATTAAGCCCTTGCTGATGCGCTGCCTAAATTCATCTTCCGATATGAACCAATAATCCCGGCCGTCAACTTCTGCCTCGCTCTTTTGTCGGGTGGTAACAGAGACGCTAAGATAAACATCTTTCAGCCGCTTAACTACCTCTTTACAAATGGTGCTTTTTCCAACCCCGGATGGGCCGCTAACTATTACCACCTTACCTTTTTTATTTCCGCCCTGTTTCATATTCAGTTTTAAATCAACCCAAACCCAATACTAAAATCCAGAACTATTTATCACTCTACGTTCTGAACCTGCTCTTTAATGCGGTCTATCCGGCATTTCATATCGACGACCAAGCGGGTAATCTCAGTATCCGTGGCTTTGCTGGCAATTGTGTTGGCTTCCCTGAGCATTTCCTGGCTGATAAATTCCAACCTGCGTCCGGCCTGTCCTTTTGCCTGACAGACGTGGAGTAATTGCTGCAGATGCGAATCCAGACGGGCAATCTCCTCAGATATATCAGACCTGTCAGCGAAAATTGCCACTTCTCTGGCAATCGTTTCCTGGTCACACTTGAGTTTTGCGTCCACGAGCAGCTCATTGACTCTTTTTTTTAGTTTCTTTGCATATACTTTCTGAACGGCCGCACTTCGAGCACATATTCGCTCAAGGTCCTGCTCTATTACCTTGCAGTGTTTCGTCAAATCCTCCTCAAGAGCAGTCCCTTCGGCGGCACGCATCTGTTGCAGCTTGCCTATCGCCTCCTGAGTAATATCCAAAACTTTCTTCCTGATTTGCTCTGCCACTTTTTTGTCCGGCAACGCCGGCTGAATAATCCCGGGCAAGCTCAATAAGCTGCTAATATCAATCGTCGCCTTAACGCCAGCCGAAGACCCGACCCTGCCCAACTTTTCCATAACGGCCTTCAAGGCCATTTCATCTATATCAAAGAGCACATTCGCCGATATATTTTTGAGCCGAAGCACATAATTTACCGTCCCGCGTGACAAGCTCCTGCGCAAAAGTTTTTCAATGTCCTCCTCCAGAAACGCTACCGCATCCGGCAACTTTATAATGGTCCTGAGGTAACGGTTATTAAGCGTCTTGATTTCAACAGCGTAACAAACGCCGTTAATCTCACCTTCTGCCTCGCCATATCCGGTCATACTGTTTATCATAGCGCTACACTTTCAATTCGCATTACGAGTTTCTTTCTGGACGAAGCATCTCGTATAATAGACGAAATTAACCACCTGGCACATTTACATCAGCACCTTCGCCCGTTTCGCTGGTCTCAATGGGAACTCCCTCAAGCGGTTGTTCCGGCCCAGCCGGACGGCTCTGCTGAGAGGGTTGTTCTTGTTGAACCGGCAGGCCTGTGTCAAAATCACTAACTTGCGGTCTATAAAATTTGGCCAGAAACACCCCGAGAGCCAGAAATATACCCGCCAGCACTATTGTAAACCAGGTCAGCGGCTCCTTGGTTTTGGCACCCAAAATTCCGCTTGCGGCACCTCCGGAAAAGGCCGCACTCAAGCCGCCACCTTTGCCCTTCTGCACCAAAATAATTAAAACTAATACCGCCGCGCAAATGACAAAAAGAACAGCAACAACCTTCATAATAAAAGCTGCCGCCAATAATGAAAAACCAGTCATATTTGTTCGCCTTTCAACCGACTAATTATTATTTACCAACTGCCCTTGCTGCACAATCGCGGCTGCAATCTTTTCACTCAATAGTTAAACAGTCATCAATCACGCCGCCGCCCTAATTATGGCGATAAAATCATCCGCCTTCAAACTTGCGCCTCCGACCAGCAGGCCGTCTATATCGCGCTGGCGCATCAACTCTGCTGCATTAGCTGGATTCACCGAGCCGCCGTAGAGAATACGAATATCCTCTGCTACCTGGTTATCATACATCTCAGCAAGCAGCTTACGTATAAAATCCTGGGCCTCTTGCGCCTGCTGGGGCGTTGCGGTGTGTCCGGTCCCAATAGCCCAGACCGGCTCATAAGCTATAGTAACCGCTGAGACTTTTTCTTCATTTAAGCCAGCCAGACCTTCATTCATCTGCCGAGTAATCACCTGCTCTGTTTTTGAATCCTGCCGCTCGGCGAGCAGCTCGCCCACACACAATATCGGCAAAAGCCCGCCAATGATAGCAGCGGTAACCTTCTTATTTATCAGCTTATCCGGTTCGCCGATTACGTGCCGGCGTTCCGAATGGCCGCATAAAACATAAGTGCAGCCAATATCTTTAAGCATTGACGCACTAATCTCGCCTGTAAACGCCCCCTTCGACTCAAAATAAAGGTCCTGGGCACCGACGGCAATGCTCGATGCACTAAGGGCCCCGGCGACCACCTGCAGATAAACAAAAGGCGGACATACCGCTACAGTAACTTTGCGACTTGCCATTTCCAAAGAGCCGGATGCAACAGCTTTAGCCAGCCCTACACTACTGTGGCTGTCGGTATTCATCTTCCAGTTACCGGCCACAAACGGCTTCCTCATAAAATTCTCCTCAAAACAGATATTCGTTCATTGTTCGTTGTTCATCGATGAACAGCGAACTCATAACCTAATCAAAGCAGGTCTGTCGCCCTTGGGAAACTACCCAATATCGAAAGCTGCAAACAATGCTTTCGAGCCTCTTGAAGCCCCTGCTGGACACGCTCATCTGTTCTGTGACCTACAAAATCCACGAAGAAATAGTATTCCCACTGCCTTTTCTTGCTGGGCCTGGACTCTATATTTGTCAGATTGATATCGTATCGCTTGAAAACATCAAGCACATCGGCGAGCGCTCCTGCTTTATGAGCGGTGCTAAATAATATAGCGGTCTTATCCTCGCCGGTAGGTCTTGCATCTTCACAGCTGATTACCAGAAATCTGGTTATATTATTAGGATTATCCTCGATATTTTCGCAGATAATTTTCAGGCCATACAACTCTGCGGCAACCTTAGAGCCAATGGCTGCGGCATTTGGTTCGGCGGCAGCCATTTGCGCCGCCCTGGCAGTAGAGGCGACGGCAATAGTCTCTGCATCCTTAATGGTAGCACTGAGCCAGTTTCGGCACTGGGCGAATACCTCGGGCTTGGAGTAAATCGTCTTAACTTCGGCCAGCGAGCGATTGCCTAAAAGACTATGATGAATCGCCATTAGAACTTCGGCGCAAACCTTCACATCCGAATCTACAAAAGCATCCAGCGTCTCTCCTACACCGCCACCAGTAGTATTCTCTATCGGCACGACACCTAAATCGCAATGTCCCTTGCTGACTTCGTCAAAAATACTTTTGATATCCGCCAACGGCTCATATTCAACGCTCTGTCCGAATTTCAGCATCGCAGCGGTGTGGCTGAAGCTGCCGCCGGGGCCAAGATAGCCAATTCGTAAAGGCCTTTCCAGCACAAAAGAGCCGCTCATCAACTCGCGCCAAATCGCCACCATACACTTATCCGGCAACGGTCCCTTATTGGCTTTGGCAATCCTTGCCAAAACCTCTTTCTCCCGGTCCGGCGCATAGATGGGTTTATCGGCTTTGCTCTTGAGCTTGCCTATCTCTACAACGACGCGCGCTCGCTCATTAAGCAGCTGAACAAGCTGGTGGTCAAGCTCATCTATTCGCTTTCTAAGTTCTTCAAGAGACATAAATCAGACTTCGGAAGGCTCAGTCGAGCCAAAAAATAAAGTCGAGAACCAATTTTCGCCACTGGCTGGTATTGACCATTTTTCATCAAAACTAATATATCTAACAAAAATTTACTCTTGCGTCAATAAATCTGGCTATAGAATAATACTTTGGCGTCGAATTACAGGTAAAAATGCGAAAAGCGGCAAAATATACGATTTTTAAGACAAAATGGGGTTATTTCGGCCTTGCCGGCAACGAAAATGGCTTGTTACGAGCATGCCTGCCTCTCGGCAACCCGGAAAAAGTCAAATCCCTGCTCCTAATCTCTTCGGAAGCACCTCAATTTGAGAAACGGTTTTTCAAAAAAGTCCAGGACCAAGTGGTCGCTTATTTTGAAGGTGCTTGTGTAAACTTTAGTATGGATATTCCCATTTTCCTTGATGGCCTTAGTGATTTTTGCGGTTCAATTTTAACTGCCTGCAGGGATATTAAGTTTGGCCAAACGGTAAGCTATCTGGAATTAGCGAAAAAATTGGGCCGAGCTAATGGTGCCAGCCCTATTAGAAATTCTACAAGGACGGGTAAGCACCAAAAAGAGAATATTTCTAACGGGGCAAGAGCCGTTGGAAATGCACTTTCTAAAAACCCCCTGCCGTTGATTATTCCCTGCCACAGGATAATTCGCAGTGACGGCAAAATCGGCGGCTTCTCCGCTACAGGCGGAATTAGTATAAAGGCAAAACTGCTTAAACACGAACAACAGGTGCTAACGCACTATAAAAGTGACTGATATAAAATTCCAGATAGCTCGTTATTCCAAATGAACAACTCGATTTTGCCTATCTGCATCAAGAGTGGCTTTTTTGATAATGTCGTAAAGCTCGCGAGGATTTGTTACCTTTTCAAAGACAAACTCCGGGTCTGTCTTGTCAGTTGTAATAAGTATGATGGTACCGATACCAAAGATACAGTCAAAAATGGTTCTGCGCATCTTCAGGTCAATCACGCGGAACATATCCAGATTGTCAACCTTTCGGTCGAGAATACCCCGGCTCCACTCAATCCTATCGTGCATAATCTCATAATAGGTCATTTTGAGCCGAATCATCTTTATCAATAATATACAAGCAACAACTACAATAAGACCAAGACCTGCAAAAAACCTGCACTGGTTAAACATCAAAATCTGGTTTTTGGTTAGTTGAAGTTTTAATGCGCCTGTTAACACATTTTCGAGCGGAAGTTTTATTAAAAGAGTCGCCAAGACAATAAAAAACAGGCCTTCGACTACTGTGCCAGCCATTCCAAACAGAGACGGCCTGCCTGTAAACAGGACTGCACCATTGGCATTTTTATCTTCGCAGTCCTGAGAATCCGTCCCTATGTTATTTTCTAATGCCTTGGCCTTTTTGCTGTTAAGAAATTCCCCGCAGAATCGGCACTTGACAGCAGCCGCCTGAATAGTCTCGGCACAAAATGGACACTGCTTTGTCTTTAACGCAATCATTGTCATACGACTTATATCGGAAATATCCGGCGGATTTGAGCAGCAGTTTCCTCTGCTTATTACCCCACAAACTCAAGCTGATTAATCCCACTGACCAAGCAATTAAACCAGCCAAAAATGGAATTTTTTTGAAATTATTGTCAGACCTGATATCTACGGATTCAGTATAACTACTTATTTTCAAAGAAGTTATCAAAAAACATCCCGTAATCAACCAGTTTGGGTAATTTTTTTTCCAAAAGTATGTAAAATTTACTTGACATATAGTATAGTATTCTTTACATTATGTATAGTTTAGTTTACATAAACAAAGGAAAATTGTGGTTGAACAAGGAAAAATATTATGAATAGAGCACAGAAAATAGCATGGTCACTGGTAATTACAATATCAACGGGTCTAATTGCCGGATGCTTGGCATTTGCAGTTTTGTATTTCAAGGTTGGCATGCCAAGAGCGCTTGCAGGTTTTGCGCTTATAGGTATCGCCGGCCTTGGAGGGCTCTCATCTTTAATCTTTCGCAAGGATAAAGGCAAGGTTGCCTTCGATGAGCGTGACGAGGTTATTAAGAGAAAAGCTGCTCTGGCTAGTTTTGCCTCCGCTTTATTATTCGTGGGTCTGGCCTGTATGATTCCATTTTTCGTTCTTGGGCCAAATGCGGCAATATCTGTTACCTGGTTACCAAATATATGGATCGGAGCTTTCCTAACTTCATTTTTCGTTCATTCTGTGACGATTCTGGTTCAGTATGGCTGGAGGAATAAAAATGAGTCAAAATGAACTAAAGAACCAGATTCGTCGGTTGCGTTTTGAAAATGGCGAGATGACCCAGCAGCAGTTGGCTGACCTCGTAGGCGTAACGCGACAGACCATTATCGCTATCGAAGCCAGCAAATACGCACCGTCGCTGCCTCTGGCATTTAGAATAGCCAAAACCTTCGGCGTTCCAATTGAAGGAGTATTTCAATATGAGGGTGAGGATTCTTAAGCCAAAAGCCCTAACGCTAATCTCGGCAATTCAAATTATCTGGGGGAATATCGAATATCGAACAAGGAATTTCGAATGAAAAAGTGAAAATATGGGTTGGTAAAGTTATGGTGCTGCCGGGGTTGTATTGCGGTCGAGAAACAATTGCGCCCAGACCTCGAGGGCGACCGGGACCCAGAGCATCATCGCAACCTCTTGGTGCGTGGCTCCTCCATCCCGCCACCAGCGACGAACTACATTCTCCTGAAGCCAGCCGCGTCGCCGCATCCCAGGCAGGAGCTGATTCTCCATCATCTCCGTAAACTGCTGGTGGGCGAAGTAGCGGTATGCGGGAAGGGTAAAACCTGATTTCGGCCGGTATACGAATGCTTCGCCAAAGGTCCGGCGAGCTAACTCTTTTAACAGTATCTTCGTGTTCCTCGAATGCTCCCGCGGCCACAGTATCCCGGCCCCAACGAAGTATTCCACAGGGACGGACCGAACAAAAGAAACCAGTTGTCGGTCGAGAAAGGGGACGCGGATCTCGATCGAATGGGCCATGCTCATCTTGTCTTGCCTTACCAGCAGGTCAACCATGTAAGCCTGCATATCATACTTCATGCAGTTGCTTATATGGTCCGCCTTCCCCTGGTCGAAGATGATCTGCCGCCGGTCAAGCACACTTTCCAGGTCGGCCTCAGGCCGCAGGTCCAGCAGTCTCCGGGGCGAGAGGATTAATGATGACATCATGAAAGCATCCGCCGCCGTCCGTGCGCATTGAATCCTGCGTGCCAGGCGCGGCCCCCATCGAGGGACCCTGCCCAAGATTGGCATCCAGGGTAATATCCGCTCCCGCAGCGCTGCATCGTGGAACCGTCTATACCCGCCGAACAGTTCGTCGGCCCCCTCGCCGCTGAGCAGAACCTTGACCATGTCCCTGGCCATTTCTGCCAGCAGGTAGTTGCCTATGGTGTTGGGCATGCCCATGGGCTGGTCAAGATGCCATGTCGCCGGGGCGAAATGGTCCAGGACGCGGGACTCCTCGAGGAAAAGTCTGTGGCTGTCGATAGATACAGCCTGCGCTACCTGCGATATCCACCGCTCTTCGGAATAAGCGGGCTGGCGCAGAATAACGGAGAAGGTCTGCAGTTGTGGCTGGACCAGGCGGCTCGCTCTCGCAGCGACCAGCGACGAGTCTATCCCGCCAGATAGCTGGCAGCCGACAGCCACATCGCCCATCAGGTGCGATTCGACGCTCCTGCAAAGCAGGCCGTCCAGCATCTCTATCACGCTCGGCTTGTCCAGATTTACCTTGTCTGGAACATCGGGAATCTCCCAATATTTCTGTATCGTCAGACCATCCATCGTCAGCCGAAGCCGGCGGCCGGGCTCGAGCGGATGGACGCCCCGGAGCAGGAAGCGGTCGGCGGCGCAGTAGCGGAAGGCCAAGTATTCGTCCAGTGCCTCCATATCGATATCTGTGCGGAACTGTGGGTGCACGAGAAACGACTTGACCTCTGAGGCGAATAGCAACGTCCGCCCCTGCTGCGTCCAATACAGAGGTTTGATGCCGAACCGGTCGCGGGCCAAGTGGATTTCTCCTCGCCTCAGGTCCACAATACAAATAGCAAACATGCCCTCGATCCGCTCGAGCATAGCCTCGAAGCCAGCGTGCTCGTAGAGATGCAGGAGAACCTCAGTGTCGGATCTGCTGCGGAACGTGAATCCTGCGGCTTTCAACTCCCGGCGGCAATCGGACGCGTTGTAGATTTCACCATTGAACGCTATGAGGAGTGTGCCTTCGGGATTGCTCATGGGTTGTCGGGCCTGCCGGGACAGGTCCACGATAGACAGGCGGTTAAAGCCAATGGACCCTTCGAACCTCCCATCGAGGCCTGCTGCCCGCCCCTCGCCGACTTCACAGGACTGTCCATTCTTCAAAGAGAATAGATACATCCTCTGGTCGTCCGGCCCGCGGTGGCGCTGAATGTCCAACATCCGTTTCAGGACCGATGTGTCCGCCGCGGTCCTGTCTATATTGTAATATCCTGCGATACCGCACATGATGGCTATCATCTTCCCTGCCGGCGTTCGTGCTTCTGAGACACCACCATATTCAGGGCTCATCCGGCTCGCAGCCATCATATACCAGCTACTCAGCAAAATCAAGGTGGGATTCCGCAGACAGCTTATTTGTTTCGATTGCCAAGTGAGTATGGTATCCCCAGATGGCCGGAGCGGCGGGCGAACAATCCGCAATATACATTTCAAGTTGGGGGACAATTGAGGTATAATAAGCAATCTCGCGATAACCCCGATAGATAAAATCGGGGCAAGGTTGCAGGGCTAAATATGGGCTGAGGTGATTATGGCATTGCCGGTAGTTGCGATAATTGGTCGGCCGAATGTGGGCAAAAGCAGTCTGTTAAACGCTTTGGCAGGCGAGAGGATAAGCATTGTTGAGCCAACGCCCGGCGTTACCAGAGACCGTGTAAGCACCATCATCGGACGGGACGATAAATACTTTGAGCTTGTCGATACCGGCGGATACGGACTGCTCGACAACGAGCAGCTAAAAGAGCATATCGAGCAACAAATCCGTCGGGCGATTGAGTCGGCAAATCTTGTTGTTTTTATGGTGGATATCCACGAAGGACGGATGCCCCTGGATGAAGAGATAGCGCGGCTTTTGCGAAAAGAAGAACTTGATGTAATCGGCGTTGCCAACAAAGCAGACACGGCGAGGATGTTCCCCTCGGCGGGTGAATTTACAAAACTCGGCTTTGGGGAATTTCTCTGTATCTCAGCAAAGAATAATCTCAATAAAGCCGTTCTGCTCGACGAAATCTTTGAAAAACTCAAAGCCGTGGAATCAACCAAGCCGGCAGAGCCAGTTATGAAGCTCGCGATAGTAGGCAAGCGAAACGTCGGCAAAAGCTCACTTGTAAATGCTATGGTCGGCTCCGAGAGGGTAATCGTCAGCGAGATACCGGGCACCACCAGAGACTCTGTAGATGTGCGATTTGAAAAAGACGGCAAGACCATAATCGTTATTGACACTGCGGGGATAAGAAAAAAGAGCAGTATAGCCGATAGCATTGAGTTTTACAGTTACGTTCGAGCTACGAACTCGATAGGGCGGGCTGACGTGGTGCTATTTATGATTGATGCGACCGAGCCGGTTTCACAGGTTGATAAAAAAATAGCCCGTTTCATCGCCGGAGAATATAAGAGCTGTATCATAGTTGTAAACAAATGGGACCTTGCAAAAGAAAAAGCTGTTACCGGTGACTATGAACGGTACTTAACAAAACTGCTGCCGGGGCTAAAATATGCACCGATTGCGTTTACCACCGCAACGCAGTCAAAAAATGCTCAGAGCGTCCTTGACCTGTCGGCTGAGATTTTCAAACAGACGATAACACAGATAACGACCGCCAAATTAAATCAGGCGTTCGAAATTGTAAAGCAAGAGAAAATTCATGCAGCAAAACACAAAACGGCCTTGCCTAAGATTTACTATGCCACTCAAATTGCCGTAAATCCAATAACGATACTTACGTTTGTAAATAAGCCGGAACTATTTGACGAGGTTTCACGCAGATTTATTACAGGCAGATTACGCGAGCTACTGCCGATTAAAGAAGTGCCTATAAGACTATTGACTCGCTCACATAGAGAAGAACGCAGAATGACACAGACTTGTTAGGCACGGACTGACACAGACTTATGATTTACCTTGTTGTATTGATATCTATAGTCATATTTGCCGTAGCGTACGTCGTCTATGGTCGATTTGTAGCCCGCCAACTTGGTTTAGACGATAGTCGCAGCACGCCTGCCCACGAGCTAAATGACGGCATTGATTTTGTTCCTGCCAAGGCACCGCTGCTTTTTGGGCAGCACTTTTCAGCTATCGCAGCAGCGGGGCCTATCGTCGGGCCAATCCTTGCAGGCATCTGGTTCGGCTGGTTACCAGCCGTATTATGGATTATCATCGGCGCCATCTTTATCGGCGGCGTTCACGACATGATGACACTAACTGCGTCACTACGGCATAAGGCAGTCTCCATCGGCGAAATAGCCAAACAGCATCTTTCTCGCAGCACGCACATCTTTTTTCTTATCTTTATCTGGCTTGCTCTACTGTATGTAATAATCGCTTTCACAGATATTACGGCCCAGACATTTTGTGCCGTCTCGCAAGATACAGCATACGGGCCAGCGGTGGCAGCTTCCTCGATTCTTTATCTTGGTCTGGCGGTTGTTATGGGTATCCT
>Ga0299912_10000903_pt1 | contig 24102 bp, 34 predicted proteins | sample RVTome_2_FD_207667 | JGI IMG/M metagenome (GOLD analysis project Ga0299912, IMG submission 207667) | Soil microbial communities from uranium-contaminated site in the Upper Colorado River Basin, Wyoming, United States - RVT95D214 (version 2) ... | reverse complement strand
GCGTCTGGGCCTCCACGCCCTGGGAGTAAACGTACAGACGGAGTATGGCAGAAGGCGGGGGGGAGTGGCAAGGGGTGGTAAGGGGCGGGTAAAGTGTTGATGGGATTCAGATTCTGGGGTGGGAGGCGGGCCGGCGTGGCGGTGGCGGAAACAGGAATTATTTTGCAGAGAGTGGGGTGTTGTCGCTTGGAAGTTATTGATTCTTCGTCGAAAAAGTGCGAATCCAAGCGACATCCAAGCGACAAGCCGTTTTATCGTGGAAGTGGCGTTGAATCAGTGAGTCCCGAGCGACAAAGCTTGAAAAGTTAAAAAACATCCAAGCGACAAACAGTTTTAGAAATTGAACCCCGTTGGTGCTGGGGGGGTATTTCAACGGCCCAGGGTCCGGAACATTATCTGGGCTGCTGGTTCAGGCTCGGTTGGAGCTGGCAGTGGCGCTGGCGGAACTGGCTTATACCCCCGGCTGACGAGTTGGGCAAGGAGCCGGTTGGTTTCCGTCAGTTTGGAGTTGATAGCGTACAGCATGAAGGGCGAGACTACCCAGGCCAGGAAGAGCAGCGAGCCAACAACAAATATCACGATCAACACCACTCCGGCGAGGAGCGTTGGCGTCGTATCCATATATAAAGACCACCTTTCACCGCACCAGGAGACGGCGCTCCAACTTCGGGCCGTGGGTGCGGCTCACGACCTCGGCGATGTGAGTCCCCAGCTCAACTCGCCCTCCGGTCAGCAGGGCGGCGAGGAGATCGGCGCTTCTCTGGTCGTAAAAGCTCTGGATGAGCCTGAGACTGTTCTGCAAGGCTACGAAGCTCCGCAATTCGGCTTGCGATATCAGGCGGCGTATCGGGTGCATCACTTTCAAGCCCATGGCGCTCTTCCCCATGCAACACCGTGACGGTCAAGTGGAAGGCGATTAGGTTCCGCGTGACAGCCTCAATGGCGACATCCACACCGCTGTTTAACACGAATTCAAGTAGTGCGTGCCAGTGGTCATTCCTCTCAGAAGATTTCTCGGGTGGACGCTGCGCAAATTCCTCCGCCAGATCTGGCCGGTTAGCCTCCATGGCCAACTCCGTCAGCTTGGCGCGGACCTCGGCTGGCACAACCTGCAAATTCCGTTCATAATTCCGCACGGAAGCAGAGTGCTTTCCGATCCGGCGGGCGAGAGCCTCCTGGCTGATGTCCAGGGCCTTGCGCAGCTTGCGGACAGGGGACTCCATTTTTTCCTTGACTATCGATAGCTGATAGCAGTACACTCTGCCTGTGGGGCAGAATTACAACCTACCGCCTGAGCCTACCACAACACAGCGGAAGCACAAGCGGCGTTGGCTAGTGCACCACTGGGGCATCTTCAGCGCCATCGGCAGACAACTGGGCGTCAGCCCGCAGTACGTGAGGGCGGTGTTCTGGGGCGAGGGGAAGCGTTCAAAGGATGTCGAGTACGAGTTGCGCCGGAGGGGCGCGCCCATGGTGCGCAGGAACGGGGATCACAAGTTCAACCTAACCCAGAAGCGCAGGCCGATCAATGCCTAACGAACAACTTTGGCTGGACATCCTGGCCTCAGGTGAGGGGCCGAAAACAGCCCCGGCAGGGGTCGGGCTGCTCTCGGCGGTTCTGAAGCGGGCGGCGGCGCAGGACCTGAAGGAATGCCGCTGGTCCAGACTGGGTGTAGCTGACGCGCTCTCGAAGGAACTGGGTCGCGAAATCACAGTAGCTCAACTCGACGCGATCACCGCGGAATCCAAGGGCATCCTCTGGTTCCCGGCCGAATGGTTGCCCGCCTGGCTGCGCGTTACGGGATCCAGGAGGATGCTCGAGATCCTGTGCTCCGAGTGCGGGTTCCGGGTCGCTGATGACACCGACTGCGACCTGGCCGAACTGGCGCGGGCCGAACTGAAGCGGGAGAAACTCGGCGCCCAGGCTGCGGCGCTGCGCTCCAAACTCCGGGGGAAGATCTGATGCAAGCCCTACTCACGAAGCGGCAGGCGGCGGACGTGCTCGGCGTGTCAGAACGGTGGGTGGAGCGGCACGCAACACAGTTTGCGCTGAACAAAGCGGACAAAAAGGCCCGGAACGGGCGGGCGCCGGCGCTGATCCACCTCAGCTCGCTGCCTCCGGAGGCACAGCGGGCGTGGATGGAGAAGCAGCGGGAGAAGGTAGTCGAGATTTTCCCGGCGGCGACGGCCGCGCCGGGGCAACTCGCGCTGGCGCTGACGGTGCCGGCCGGGCCGAACATGAGTCCTGAAGACCGGGCGGAAGCCGAGCGGCGGTATCGCATCATCGAGCTGCTGGTGACGCCCGACAAGTACGCCGGTATCTGGCTTCAGCACGCGCACTCGAGGGGCGCCGTGGTCGCATGGCTCGCGCAACAGCACGACGTCGCGCCACGCACGCTGTACCACTGGCTGCGGGCGTGGAAAGTGGGCGGGCTGCCGGCGCTGGTGAGCCGGACGCGCACCGACAAAGGCCGGCCGCGGTCCTTTAATAATGCGGCGCTGGATTTCATCCTGGCGGCAGCGCTGCCGCGGCCCGGGCTCTATGGCACGCTCAGCGTGCGGGAGATCTTCCGGGCATACAGGGAGGAGCAGACCTGGCGCGCGGCGCACGCGCACAGCCGGCTCGGCGAGTTCGAGCTGCGCAAGTATGCGCGGTACCTGGATGGACACGGCCGCCTGACCGAACAGGCGCAGTTGCCGGAAGCGTGCTACGAGACCTTCCGGAGCTGGTTCTCGAAGATCCCAGACGTCGTGAAAGTGATGGCGCGCGAGGGCGACGAGGCGTTCCACGCCACGCAGGAGATCATCAGTTTCCGCGCGCTGGCGGAGTTGCGGCCGCTGCAATACGTGGTGATGGATCACCGGCGGCTGGACCTGTTCTGTTTGGTGCGAAATAGGCCGGCGCTCCGCGCCGACTCGCAGGCTGAAGCCCGCGCCACATCTGGATGGCGGCTTTGCCGCCCTTGGCTCACCGCGGCGATCGACATGCGGACGCGGAAGTGGCTGGCGTGGGCGATCGTGGAGACGCCATCGAGCGATTCGATCGCCAGCGTCCTCAAGCGCGTGTTCCTGGACCACGGCATCCCAGAGGCGTGCTACTGGGATAACGGCAAGGACTTCCGATGCGAGTGGCTCGAAGGCAAGGCCCGCCGGCAGGGCGAGAGCTACCGGGTTGGCGAGCTGGAGGCGGGAACGCGCGGCGTGCTGGAGACGCTCGGCGTACGCGTCCACCACGCCATCGTCAAGCGGGCGCGGGCGAAGATCATCGAGCCGTGCTTCATCGCCACCGCCAATTTCGATCACAGCTTGCCTGAATATTGCGGGCACAAACCGGACGCGCGGCCGGAACGGCTGCAGAAGCTGGTCGACAAGCACGAACGATGGGTGCGCGGCGAGGCTGAGGCGACGCCGTTCCGCACCATCGAAGAGATCGCGGGGCTGTACGAGGAGCAGCTCGAGACGATCAACGAGCGTGAGCATCCGGGCGAAGGCATGCGGAAAGTCACGCCGACCGGGCACGGATGGATGTGTCCGAACGAGGCGTGGGAATCGCTGACGCGGGGCATGGAGATCCGCACGGCCGCGCCGGACGTGCTGGCGTTCTGCTTCCACAAACGCAAGGAATTGACAGTGCGCCAGGGCGAGATCCGCGCGACGTTCCACGGCAGGCAGTATCACTACCGCCTGGCGGACGCCAACGCGCTGCCGATGCTGAACGGCCGCGAGGTCGAGTTGGCGTACGACGCGCACGATCTGGAGACCGCGGCGATCTACTGCGATGGCCGGTTCATCGGCCTGGCGCACAACGCCGAGCTGCGGCGCATGGGAGAGGACGCGTTCGTCCAGGACGAGCGGGACCGGCGGGCGCTGCGGCGCGATGTCAAGAAGTACATCGATACGGTGCATCGATCGATACCGATGGCGTCGCCGGAAGAACGCGCGAGCAGGCGGATGGCGGTGAGGCCAGTGAAGCCGCTTGCTGACGCGCGCGGCTCGGAAACGGTGGAGGCGCCGGCGCACATCGCCGCGGCGGTGGCGGCGCAGCGGGAGGAGCAGAGTTTCAGATTCGCGGATGCGGGGGTTGACCTGGTCCGCGCGGCGGACAACCAGTCGTACCGGGATGACGATCCCGACGACGGCGCATTCGATTTTTTCGGTGGAGGGCCGAATGAGCGAAGTGCATGAGCGGGTGGTGCGGTTTTTGCGGTCGCGGCCGGATGTGACGACGGCGGACCTGGCGGCGGCCTGCACGCTGGGCGAGAGCACGGTCAAAAATTACGTGGCCGGGCGCATGGCGGAGACCACGCGGATCCGCGAGGAGATGGGCCGCGTGATGGATCTGGTCGACCGGGGTGACGTCCTGCAACCCGGCGGCGGGCGGGCGGTAGTGGTGGCCGAGGAGCAATTCGAGGCCGCGCGGCGGGTGGCCAAGCGGCACGAGTTTTATGTCACCGAGACGGTGCGCCGGATCGCGCACGTCCTGGAATACTGCGCCGAGCAGGCGGCGATCGGCGTGGTGACCGGCGACTACGGCGTTGGCAAGACCGAGGGCTTGAACGCCTGGCGGCGCGGCACGGGCCGCAAGACGGAGGCGATTGTGTTCGAGTTCGATGAATTCTCGGCCTCGAACAAGGTTTCGTTTATCCAGGCGCTGGCGGAGCTGCTCGGCATCGACAGCAAGTGCGGGATGCACGACGCCACCAAGGTGTTTCGGGCCGTGGTGGCCAAGCTGCGCGAGACGCCGGCGCTGCTCATTTTCGACCAGGTGGAGATGACGCGGCCGCGCATCCTGCAAATCATCCGGCAGATTTGGGACCGGACGCGGGACCAGGGAGTCGGCGTCGTGCTATTGGCGGCGCCGGTGCTGATGGCGCGGCTGAAGGTCAGCCAGATGCGGGACTTGGGCGCGCTCGAATCGCGCATCGGCGTGTACGCGAACCTGCGCGGACTGGGCAAGGCCGAGATGGCGGCGATCGTGAAGCAGGAGGGGATCACCGACATCGACGAGGCGGCGTTCGATCTGTTCTGGAAAGCGACGGGCGGGTCCATGCGCAGGCTGCTGGCGGCGCTGGACATGATCAAGGCCAAGCACCAGGGGAAGCGGATCACCGAGCGCACGATCGGCGGGGTGGCCGGGCATCTGTGGGGCCTGCGAACGGAGGCGGCGTGAAGAGCAAACGCAATGCCGCGAAGGCGCAAAGGGGTGTCGTACCTGGTCGAGATCGGAGACGACGGCGGAGAGTTCCGGGAGACTGCGCGCGAGGCTCTCGACCTCTGTGATGAGTTTCGCCAGCTTGCCGGCGACAAGCCAGTGCTGGCGTACAAGGTGATCCCGATGACGCGGCGGGAACTGTACGAGGGGCTGGCACACGAGCGAGTGGGCGTGCTGACGCCGGCGGGCCGCGCGATCGCGCAGGCCAAGGGAAGGAGGGCGAAGTGATGGAACGGCTGGTGATTCGGACGAAGCGATCGAAGGACGGGCGGATGGTGGAGGTCCGGCCGGAGTGGGCGAAGGTGCGGCCGCGGGCTGAAGCCCGCGCTACGACGCGGAGGGCGCGCTGATGGCGAGGCCGAAGAAGACGACGGTGACTCTGGGCTCGATCGAGGAGTGCCAGCAGGCGATGCGGCGGCTGCTGCTGGCGACGCTCGAAATCGAGCAAGTGACGGCGGCGCGTGAGGAGGCGGCGGCCGCCGCGATGCGGCCGTACGACAAGCGATTGGAGATGGAGACGGAGCGGGCGAAGGACCTGGAGGTGCAACTCCAGCAGTACTACATGACACACCTGGCGGATCTAGAGAAGGACGGCCGCAAGAGCGTGAAGCTGTTGTACGGCGTCATGGGGCGGCGGCTCGGCAACAAGGCGCTAAAGCTGGCGAACAAGTCGTGGACCTGGGAAGCGGTGCGCGAGGCGATTCGGGCCAAGTGGGGCACTGGGTTCCTGAGCTTCGCGGATCCGGAGGTCGATCGCGACAAGGTCAAGACCGAGATGCCGGAGGAGCGGCTGGCGGAGTGTGGTCTGAAACTTACCCAAGACGCGAAGTTCTACGCGGAGCCGGACCGCGCGGCGGAGGTGCAGCCGTGAAGAAAAAGATCGACGCCTGGCGGAAGCACGTACAGGCGCGGATCGACTACTGGGTCAAAGCCGAGGCGTGTGCCGCGGCCGCCAAGCTGGACGCGGACGCGGCCTGGTGCGCGTACCTGCGTAGTCACTTCGAGGAACTGCTTCAGTGCCTCGATGAGCTAGAAAGGGCGGCGGCATGAAGCACACGGACGCAGCCGACTTCTCGGCCTCGCCGGGCCCGCTGTTTGACCTGGTCATCGACGAAGAGCGGCGTGTCTTCACCGCCGTGAACAGGGCCGATGGTCCGTTCGGTCGGAGCAAGCTGGTTCCGACCGCGCTGGAGGCGCTGGTGGCGGGCCTGATCTGGAAGCACCAGGGGCGCGAGCACCCGGTCTCGATCGCGCGGTTGCGCGAGATTACAAACCTGGAGGAACGCGGGATCAAGGGCATCGTCGCGGATTTGATCGACGGCCACAAGATGCGGATCGGCGCCAGGCGCGAGGAGCCGGTAGGCTACTTCATCATGCGCGACCCGGCCGACGTCGAGGCGGGCACGGGCGCATACCGGGCGCAGTTTGTCGCGATGGCGCGGCGGCTGCGCGTACTGGACCCGGAGGGCATGCCGGAGTTGTTCGGGCAGCTCTCGCTGGATGGCCGGTGAGCGCAGCGGCAAGTACGGCTCCGGCGCGGCGGACCTCGTTCGAGGAGCGGTGCGCGGCGATGCGGGCCGGCGAGTATGCGCGGCGCGAACGCAGGCCGCTGGGAGCCTACGACATGCCTCCGAGAGTGACCAACGGCATGGTCTGGGACCGGAGCGCCGTCTGCGCTCTGGCGCTGAGGGAGTGCGCCGCGTGCCATGGCAGCGGCCTGCGCGCTGTCTGGCATAACGGGCCGCCGCGGAGCGTGCCGTGCAACTGCGTCTTCCGGAGGATCTTCCGCGCGGTGATGCGGGCATACCGCTATCGCCGCGAGTTCCGGCCGGTCGGCGGCATCAATTTCCGGTTCGCCGTGCCGGGGCGCAAATCGGAGGAGTTTCTGGCGGATGTGTGGCTGGCCTCGAAGCGGCATCTGGACGCGGCGCACTGGCCCGTGTTCCGGCTGCATTTCGTGGAGGGGCAGGACTGGCGCGCGTGCACGGCGGCGCTGCGGATGAACCGCGGGAACTTCTTCCACGCGGTGTACCGGATCGAGCAGCAGCTCGGCCGGGTGTTCCGGGAGTTGCGGCCGTACGCGCTGTTCCCGGTGGACGAATACTTCGACGGGACGGGCGACCATCTCGCCGACTACTTTTACCGGCGGCGCGCGGAGGACTCGTTCAACGCGCTCTGGGCGGCATGAGGGCAAAGCGGTGAGGATTAACTTGCTGCAAATCGAGATGGACGGAAACGACGCCGGCGCGATCGTGCGCGGGCTGACTGAGGCGATGCAGGGCGGGGCTGCCAGGCCGGCGGCGGTGACGGCGGCGACAGGCCGGGAGGCCTGTCCCACTGCGCTGGTCGAGGCGCCGGAGGCACCCGCGACGAACGGGCACCGGAAGTACGTTCGCAGGCTGAAGCCCGCGCCACGGGCGGCGAAGGCGCAGCAGGCGGAGCAGATCACAGGGAAGCCGCCCGGGGTCCGCGAGGCCATCCGCCTGGCGCTGGCGGACGGGCCGAAGTCGAACATGGAGGTCCAGGAGTTCCTACATGGAGTAGGAGTCCAGGCGACTAACGTCAGCGTGAGCACCGCTCTCTGCCAGATGAGGGCGGAGAACCAGATCTACAAGGGCGATCAGGACCTGAAATGGCGACCGGCGCTGAACCCCCGAGGACGATGAACACGACGCCTTGCACGTTGGCGGCGTTGATGAGGCTCCGCGCGCGGTTCCGCGGGCTGAAGCGCGTGGCGATCGCGCAGGGCGTTCTGATCTGCCTGCTGCTGGCGTGGATCGTGAGGGGAATGTTGGCAGCGTGACTACGGAATCCAGAATCGCGCAGCTTGCCGAGGCCAGGCGGAAGTACCGCTGGACGCCGGAGCTGCGCGAACTGCTGCGCGAGGTCTACCGCGGGCGGAACAAGCGGGCGCTCACGGCGGGCATCGACAAGCTGTGCAGCATCACGGGCTGGAAGCGTTGGGCCGTGATAGATGAGGCGATCCGGCTGGGGATCACGACGTCGGATCACCGGCGCATATGGGCGGCCGCGGAGATCGCGTACCTGGAAGAGCGCGCCAGCGCCAAGAGTGCATCGAACATTGCGAGAGCGATGGGGAGGTCCATTGCCTCCGTCAAAGGACGGGCGCGCAAGCTGGAGCTGTCCCTACGGCTACGCGAGGGATACACACTCGCCGACTTGCAGCGAGTGTTCGGCGTCAGCGATGGGCGGGCGGCGGGTTGGGTAAGACGCGGGTTATTCGGGCACGCGCAGCGAGCAGCAGGAGTGCGGGTTAGCGAAGCGAGCGTGGCGCGATTCCTGCGCAAATTTCCCGGCGAATACGAGCTGCGCCGGGTGGACGAGGACTGGTACAAGGCCATGCTGTTCGGCCGGTTAGCGGGGAGGGCGATGTGATGAAGAACCAGCGGTCGAAGCTGTTTCGCGCGGTACACGCCGAAGCGGCGAAGCGCGGACTGGACCACGACGGACTCCGCGAAGTATGTCGCGGACAGTTCGGAGTCCACTCGATGGGCGATCTTACAGAGCAGCAGCTCGAAGGGTTGTACCGCAACTGGACCGGCCATAAGTTGCGAAGAAAGCGGACTACCTCTTTGCCGAAGCGCGGCTACGCGCGCAGCGGCGAGATCGAGCTGGTGTCGGGCGAGGACCTGGAGACGCTCGGCCGGGCTTTCGCGGCGCGGGGATGGGGCCTGGAAACGCAGCACGCGTTTATCCGGCGGCAGCTTGGCGGGCGGGAACAGATCCGGACCCGGCTCGACTTCCACCGCGTTTTTTCGGGCGTGCGCGCCATGAACCGGCGCGACGCGGCCTAGTAATCGGAGGCGGGTATCTGCATTATGGGGATGCGATGAAGGCGGCAGCGCACGAAGACAGCGGAATCACAATGCGGACGGGCGCGGAGTGTCCGGGCGCCGGGGCCTACTGGGCGGCTCCGGCGCCCGGCGTGTGGGGACGCCCGCATGGGACTGTTTGACTCTATGTACCCGGTGAACAGTCGCGAGAAGAGGCGGGTGCAAAAGGCCGCGAAGGCGCTGCCCGATCTGATCCGCGCGGCGGTGGCGATCCACGGCAAGGGCAGGCGCGCGGAGGTGGCGGTGTTGAGCGCGTGGGGTGACCTGGCTGGTGTGCTGGGCTGGACGCCGGAGATGGTCGAGCGGGTGGAGGAGGCGATGCGGCGACATGCGTAGGGGACTTAGTATCTTGCTGTGGCTGGCAACGGCGCAGGCGGCGTTCGGACTAACCACGATTACCGACACCTTGTATGACGCGAGGGGCAAGCTAGTAAGTGGCCGGATCACGATCAAGTGGGATGCGTTCACGGTGCCGGGGCCGAGGACGGTTGCGGCGGGCCAGGTGGCGGTGGCCGTGAGGAACGGCGCGTTCACGGTCGAGCTGGAGCCGGGCGACACGGCGCAGCCGGCGGCGGTGGACTACACAGCCGAGTACCGGCTGAGCGACGGCCTGCTGAAGTACGAGCGATGGCGGGTGCCGACGAGCGCGACGCCGGTGACGATCTCGGCGGTGCGGCTCTCGACGGTGCAGACGCCGGCGACGATGCTGGCGCTCACGCAACTCTCGCCGGTGGGCGCGGCGAAGGGCGACCTGATCGCGTTCGGCACGAGCTGGGGATTGCTCACGGGCGGGACGGATGGCCAGGCGCTGCTGCGGGACTCGACGCAGGCGCGCGGGGTGAAATGGGGCGACGTCGAGGCGGGCGTATCGAGCGTGTTCGGGCGGACGGGCGCGGTGACAGCACAGAGCGGCGACTACGCGGTCGCGGAGGTGACGGGCCTGACAGACGCGCTGGCGGGCAAAGCGCCGACCTCACATGGCCACGTCATGATGTCCACGGCTGGAGCCGGGCATTTCTGGCCGTGGGGCGCGCCCCTAACGACCTCGGTAGGCTGGGCCGTCGCAACGGCGGTTGCGAACCGCGTGTATTACTGGGAATTTGAGGTCCCAGCCACGATCACCATCCGGAAGGTGTACGCCCGAGTGTTTTCCTCGGTAGCCGCGCAGCACCTGGCGATCGGACTCTGGGACGCTTCCGGCGCGCTGATGACCAACGGGAACTCCAACACAATCACCGGCGAGACGAGCGCCGTCTATTTTGGCATCACTTTTCCGGGGGATGTGATTCTAGGCGCCGGTACGTACTACCTTGGGGTGACCACCGACTCCGCAGCCATATACCTAGAATACCTCGGAACCTCGGGGGATTTCGCTTCCGAGCTGTTGCTGACCGGCATCTACGGGCTGGTGGGCGCCACATCGCTCCGCTACAATTTCTCGGACGGCAGCGTCAGCACGGGAACGACGACGTTGGTAATGCCGGCCAACATGGGCGCACCGTCCGCACGGGTCCCCCGTGCGAGCGGCCCCTACAACATGTTTTTCCCGCTGATTCTGGTGATGCCATGAGCGAGTATTCGGGGCTGGTGGAGATCGTCAAGACGCTGGGGATTAGCGGGCTGATCGTCTACGTGGGCTGGAAGCTGGTGGACAAGTGGGCAGGCCTATTCCTTGAGGTCCAGAAGCAGCAGGCCGAGGCGATGGGCGCGCTGGCGTCGGCGGTGAAGGACGGGCAGGGCGAGCAGCGCGAGCTGCTGATCGCGGTGCGGGTGCTGGCGACGAAGGTGGACGAGACAAAGAACTGGGTGAAGGAACTGAGCGCGTACATCACAGGCGGCGCTGCGCGCACATCGCAGGCTGAAGCCTGCGCCACGGGAAGGAGGCCGGCGGCATGATGGCGGACATCGAGAAGGCGCGCTGGGCGCAGGAGCGCGGCAGTATCTTGCGCACGCTGAAAGAGGACTACGTGCGCGAGATGACGAGCATCCGCAGCCTGATCCGCGTGCTCGACGCGCAGGGCGTGCCGCTGTCGCACGATGAGCTGAGCTTCCACTTGCGCTATCTCGCGGACCAGGGCTATGTGCGGATCTTGCGAGCGCGGGATCTGCCGGGCTTCCGTCGCGACCGGCCGATGGACGTGAGCGCGGAGACGATCATGTTCGCCAAGCTGGAGCCGCGCGGGCTGCAACTGCTGGATGGATTGATCGCGGAGGACCCCTCGGTAGCGTTCTGATGGCGCGACTCGTACACAAGGCGACGGATTCGCTGAGCGCGGAAGCGCAGCGGCTGATGGTGGCCGGCTTCCGGGCGAAAAAAACCTATACCGCGATCGTGCGGGACCTGGCGGAGATCGGCGAGGCGGTGTCCGACAGCACGATCGCGCGGCGGGCGTCGGAGTGGCGGGCCGAGCAGTCGCGGCGCCAGGCGGCGAGAGAGTACGTCGGCGACCTGGTCGCGGAGCTGAAGGCAAACAATTTCACGGCGACGGAGATGGCCGAGGCTCTGCTGACCGATGCGCTGATGGCGAACGCCGATGGGTTCAAGGATGCGGACCCGCTCAAGGTGCAGGCGCAGAATCTCCGGGCGCGCGAGGTTTCGGTGAAGGAGCGCGAGGCGGCGATCCGCCAGCGGGCGCTGGAGTTGGACGAGCGGAAGCTGAAGCTCGTCGAGGAGCGGGAGTCGCGGGTTAAGGCGACGCTGGAGACGCCGGCGGAGACGATGACGGCCGAGGAACGGCTGCGGGAGATCCAGGCCATCTACGGGATCAGGCCGGAGGAAAATGCATAACCTGCCCAAGCCGATCATCCCGCTGCTGGCATGGCAGCAGCAATGGATCGAGGACGACCACCGCTTCAAGCTCGTGGTGGCCGCGGCGCAGGCGTCCGGCAAGTCCTTCGTGTCGTCGCTGGAGGCATCGATGGACCGCATGAAGCCGGGGGCCGCATCCGCGCAGCTCGGCATCCTGCTGAGCGCCAGCGACAGGCAGAGCGTGGAGCTGATGGAGAAGGTCAAGATGCACACGCGCGCCTGGGACGTGAAATTCGAGGACGGCTACTTCGAGCAGACCAGCATCGTCGAGCACCGCGCGATTTTCCCGAACGGGAAGCGGCTGCTGGCGCTGCCGGCGAATCCGGACACGGCCCGCGGCTATTCGGGCGATCTGCTGCTTGACGAGTTTGCGCTGCACCGGGACTCGAAGGCGATCTGGGCGGCGGGCATGACGCGCGTGAGCCGGGGCTTCAAGTGCCGGGTGTTGTCCACGGTCAAGGGGCTGAACAACCAGTTCGGCGAGCTGCTCAAGATGCTCGGCCTGGCGGACGGCGTGGCGCCGGAGAGGCAGCCGGTGGCACGGCAGGGCTGGCACGGCTACTGGGTGGATGCGGCGATGGCCGTGGCGCAGGGATCTCCGGTGGACCTGGCGGCGATGCGGGACGCGATCGGCGACGAGGACATCTGGCTTCAGGATTTCTGCAACGTCCCGATGGAAGACGGCAGCCAGTACATCCCGCTCAGCCTGGTGATGGCGTGCGAATCGAGCGAGGCGACGCTCGATTGGAACTGGCAGCCGCGGCCCGGGTTGTGCGCCGGCTACGACGTGGCGCGGAAGAGGGACGGCTCGGTGATCATCCTGGGCTATCCGGTGGGCCCGCTGGTGGTGATCTGCGGCGTTATCGTGCTCTCGCAGCAGACCTTCGCGCAGCAGCGCTCGGTCTGCGCCGATGTCGCGCGGGTGGTCGAAGCCAGCGGCGGGCGGTTCGCGATGGACGCGACGGGGCTCGGGATGCAGCTCGGCGAGGAGCTGAGCGCGGAGTTCGAGTGCGTGGAGCCGGTGAACTTCGCGACGGCGGTGGAATCGGGCCTGAAAGATGAAGAGGGCAAAGCGGCGAAGGTGCTGGTGAAGGAACGCATGGCCGGGCTGCTCAAGCGGCGCTGCGAGGACCGGGCGATCTGGCTGCCGGAGTCGGTGCAATTGAGGCGGGAATTCCAGGCGGTGAAGCGGTACGTGGGCGCGACGGGCGCGGTGAGGCTCGATGCGGAGCGCACCAACAAGGGCGGGCACGCGGACTGGTTTTGGGCGACGGCGCTGCTGTGCGGAGCGATGGAGGGGCCGCGGCATTACGTGCCCGCCAGCGAGTGCGAGGTAGAGGGGCGGACGGTGATGGGCAACGTCATGGAGGCGGTGTTTTGAGGAGCAGTCAGCTATCAGCGGTCAGCGGTCAGCCGGGGAGGTGCGCGTGAACTGGAGGCGGATGCTCGGCCTGGCGGAGAAGCCGCTTGCTAACGCGCGCGGCTCGGAACGGCCGGAGCTGACCGAGTTCGGGGCCACCGGCACGCCGATCATGGGCGGATTCCTGCGCGACGCCGGGGAGTACAACCCGTCGCTCGAAGGGCTGGCTGCATTTCAGCTCTACGAGAAGATGCGGCGCGGAGACGGCCAGGTGGCGGCGACGCTGATGGGGATGAAACTCCCGATTCGCTCGGCCGAGTGGGCCATCCTCGAGCCGGATAACGCGACGCCCATCGAGCGCGAGGCGACGGAGTTCGTGCGCGCCTGCCTGCTCGAAGAGCTAGAGCTGGACAGCGTAATCGAGAACGCGCTGCTGATGCTTGATTTCGGCTGTGCGGCGCACGAGGACGTGTACTACATCGACGGCAACCGGGTGCGGCTGCGCAAGCTGGCGCCGCGGCTGCCGAGCACGTTTAATCGCTGGCTGGTGGACGAGGCCGAGGAGCTGACGGCGATCGAGCAGTACGGCTACGCGGGCAACGTCTACAAGACCGTCGAGGTGCCGGCATCGAAGATCGCGCTGTTCACCTTCCAGCAGGAAGGCAGCAACTACGCGGGGCGGTCGGTGCTGAGGCCGATGTACCAGCACTGGTACATCAAGAGCAACCTGTACAAGATCGACGCCATCGCGCAGGAGCGCAACGGCATGGGCGTGCCCTGGATCAAGATGGCCGCCGACGCCAAAAAGGAAGACCGCGAGGCGGCGCTGGAGTGGCTCCAGAAGCTCAGCACGCACGAGAAGGCCGCGCTGCTGTTGCCTCCGGGCTGGGAGTTTGGGTTGGCGGGCGTCACGGGCACGACGCGCGACGCGAAGGAGTCGATCGCGCACCATAACGTGCAGATCTCGATGGCCGGCCTGGCGCAGTTCATGGTGTTGGGGCAGTCGGACAGCGGCAACCGCGCGCTCGGGCAAACGATGAGCGACTTTTTCTACCTGGCGCTGCAAGCGACGGCGAACAAGATCGCCCGCGTCATGAACTGGACCACGATCGCGCGCCTGGTGGATTTCAATTTCGCCGGCATCGAGCGATACCCGACGCTGGTCCCTCAGCAGATTCTTTCGGTGCGGTTCGAGAGCCTGGTGGACGCGCTCCAGAAGCTGGCGACGGCCGGCGCCATCGAATCCGACGAGGAGTTGGAGGAGTGGCTGCGGAGCAAGCTGGGCGCGCCGGGCAAAGACAAGGCGACGGCGCGGCCTAGGCCGGCGGCGCCGGATCTCACGCAAAGGCGCGAAGACGCAAAGGCCGAGATGAGCGAAGCTGGCGGGCTGAAGTTCCGGCGCGAGCTGAAGCCGGCCGAGAAGCACCTGGCGCTGGCGGATATCGTGAGCGCGCTGGACAAAGGCCGCGACGAGATCGCGGCCGCACTGCGCCGGGCCCGGAGCGCCATCCAGGCCGAGATCGTCAACAAGCTGGTGAACGCGCCGGTGCGGTCGATGCACCGCGTGAGCGTCGCTCCGGACGAGCGGTTAATCGCGGAGGTTGAAGAAATCCTGCAGGGGGTCGGCGAGTTTGGCTCCCAACAAGTGGGTCAGGAGCGAGAGCGGCAGCAGGCCGGCGCGGCGCCGAGAGACGCCGAGGCGATCCGCGCGGCCAGCGTGTTGAAGAAGAAACTCAAGCGCGATCCGCTAGGCGTCTACGCGGACGGCGTGGTGGGGGAGTTCATCACTACCCTCACCAGCCGGGCCGCGAACGTGGCGCTGGACTGGATGCGGCGGCCGGGCGATCTCAGCAAGGGCGAGATCATCCGCAAGGTCGAACAGGAGCTTGACGAGCAATCGGACAAGTGGATCGACGGCGCGGCGGCGAAGGGCGCGAACGAAGCGTTCGCGGACGGACGCCAGGCGGGCTACCAGGAGTACTCCGACGAGATCGGCGCGGTGCAGTACAGCGCGCTGTTGGACTGGAATACGTGCGAGAACTGCTCGCACGCGGACGGGGCCGAGGGCACGACACTAGACGAAATTCCGGGCGTCCCGAACCCCGATTGCGACGGCGGCGACAAGTGCCGTTGCGTGCATGTGTACATTTTCAAGGACGAGGAAAGGAACAGGTAAGAAAAGTGGCACAAACACGATTCACACCACAACTGCCGAGGATCGGGGCGATCCCGATGCTGCCGCAGCTTCCGCCCTGGCTAGCATTCACCCAGGGCAAGATCTGCCACGTCAAGCCGTCCAGCGGCAATGACGGCAACAGCGGCATGAAGCCGAGCGAGGCGTTCAAGACGTTGCCCTACGCACTTTCCAAGTGCACGGCGAACCAGAACGATATCGTGTTGCTATACAGCGAGGCGAACGCGGCAGCCAACACCACCGATAAGCAGGCCGCGACGCTGGACTGGAACAAGGACCTGGTACACCTGATCGGGGTCAACAGCGGAGTGAGCATTTCACCGCGCTCGCGGATCGCTTTTACCGACGCGTATGCCGGGGCATCGAACTTGATGACGGTTTCGGCGAACGGCTGCTACTTCGCGAACCTGCTGACGGTGGTCGAAGTGGCAAGCGTGAACCCGACCGGCGGAGTGAAGGTGACGGGCAGCCGGAACCGGTTCGAGCGGTGCCATTTCGCCGGGTACGTGGCCGCGACGAACGACATCGCGGGGGCGTACGCACTGAAGCTGGACGGGGCGGAAGAGAACGAGTTCTACCACTGCGTGATCGGGACATTCACACTGGCGCGCGGGGCGCAATTGAACTCGCAGATCCTGTTCGATTCGTCGGCGAAGGAAAACCTGTTCGAGAACTGCCGGATCGTGAGCCAGGTGTCGCACGCGACCAACCATGTTCTGGTGGAGGTGGCGGACGCGACGGGCGTTGACGCGTTCAACTACTTCCAGGGCTGCAAGTTCTTGTACCAGAGCGCCAACTACGCCGTGGCGGCCACGGGCGTGTTCCGGCTGCCGGCTCTGACGCAAGGGTATTTCCTGGTGGACGCCGCTTGCGCCACCATCTCGGACGCTCCCGCGACGCTGATCAAGTGGGACGTCAACGACCGCAACAAGATCGCCATCGTGGGCGCGGTGAAGCCCGCCGGCGACACGTCCAACGTCGGACTGCTGGTGTAGACCAGCGCACGGGGGCCGGGGCCGACTCGGGGGAGGGGGCTCCGGCTCTCCGAAGGGAGAGAGGATGACGAGCAGCATGCCGCGGTTTGTAGTTCTCCTGGCGGAGCCGGGGGAGCCTGGGCAGTTGGTGCGGATCGCGATCGCGAAGATCGGGACCTGGTGGAAGGGGAAACAGAAAATCCGGATCACGCGCGAGATGCTGAGCCAGGTGGTCGCCAACTTTTGCAAACGGCCAAACGGCGAGGTGCCGATCGATTACGAGCACGGCATCGAATTCGCGGCGGGCAGCGGAGCGGCGGTGCCGGCGGCGGGGTGGATCAAGGGGATCGAAGACGCCCCGGACGAGCACGGCATTCTGTGGGCCATGGCCGAGTGGACGGAGAAGGCGGCTGCCTACATCAAGGCCCGCGAGTACAAGTACTTTTCGCCGGTGATGAATCCGGCGACGCGCGACATCAAGACGGGCGAACAGCAGGGCTGGACGCTGACGAGCGCGGCGCTGACGAACATTCCGGTGTTGCAGGATCTGCCGGCTATCGCACTGAGTGAGGCCGGGTGGAGAGAGATCGACCGCGACGGCGGCGATGAGGAGGTTACGGTGATCACAAAGTTGATCATGGCGGATCGCGCCGCCGGCACGGTGCGCGCGGTGTTGGAGGACGGAAAGGAAGTCACGCTGCCGGTCGAGGGCTTGGAAGCGCTCAAGCCCGAGCCGAAAGTGTTCCGTCTTTCAGAGGTGAAACGCGACAAGGAGGGGAGGCTGGATTTCGCCTCGTTGCCGCACGAACAGGGGACGCTGATCGCGGGGGAGATCTTCCACGCGCAGCAGGCGCAGCTCGAGCTGGATGCGGCGGTGCAGGGCGGCAAGATCACGCCGGCGCAGCGGCCGCACTACGAGAAGCTGGCGCTGTCGGACATCGACGGCTTCCGCGATTTGCTCAAGACGATGAAGCCGCAGATCGATCTGAGCGAGCACGGCATCGCGGGCAGCGGCGGCGAGGGCGGAGACCTGAAGAAGATCGATCGGCAGATCGACGAGCAGGTTCAGGCCAAGCTCGCGGCGAACAAGGACCAGAGCTACGGCACGGCGTTCAAGGCGGTGCTGAGCGAGCATCCCGACCTGGCGCAGCGCCGGGCCGAGCTGATGCGCAGTTGAGGAGGCGAACGAACCAGTCATGACAGGAGAAATCAGGTCTTACAAAATCGAGGACGCCGCCGGGGTACTGATCTATCGGGCGGTTGTTCAAGGCACGGCGGCGGGAGCCGTCAAGAAGCCGAGCGCCGAGAACGAAGGCAAGTTCATCGGCATCACGCAGGAGGCGCAGGCCACCCAGTACCGGAGCGTTCCGGTGAAAGAGAGCGGCCGGAGCTTTGCGGTGGCAGCGACGGGGACGATCGCGGTGGGCGACTATGTGCGCATCGCGGATAGCGCCGGAAAGATGAATTCGGCGCAGGCGGACGTGGTGCTGGCGCCGGGCTCGGCCAAGATCAACTACGTGATCGGCGTGGCGCGGACGGCGGCGGCGGCGGACGGGGACATCTTCGAGCTGCAGATTCAGCCGTTCGTGGCCAAGACGGCCGCGAGCTAGCAGTCGAGCGGGCCCGTTGATGGCCGGCGCGTGTTCCTGACGGGCGCGCGCCGGCGGCACTGGTGGCGATCGCGTCAGGCTTCCGGGGAACGGGCTCCGGATATCGCCGGTGCAAGGTGGAGGGCTTAGGAGAAGAGATGCCGGAAGGCACAGTTCACATCGATCAACGGCTCACCGATGTTTCGGTGGGCTACAGAAACGGGACGTTCATCGCCGAGCGGGTGTTCCTGCCGGTGCCAGTTGCCAAGCAGAGCGACAAGTACCTGATCCACGGCAAGGAAGTGTACCGGGTCCGCGACGACCGGCGGTCGCCGGGCGCCGAGGCGCGGCCATCGCGCTGGACCTACTCGGACGGGACGTTCTATTGCGACGGGCACGCTCTGAAGGACTACGTGCCGCGCGAGAACCAGAGCAACGGGCTGCCGCAGCTCGACATGCTCAGCGACACCACGGAGTTTCTGACGGGGCAGATCCTGCTCAATCAAGAAGCCAACCTGGTGGCGGCGGTGGCGGCGGGCATGACACCGACCGCACAGACCAGCACGCCCTGGGACAGCGATGACGTAGACCCGCTGGCGATCATCGACGCGAAGATGCTGACGGTCGGGCTGGCGGTCGGCCAGAAGCCGAATGTACTGGCGCTTTCCGATCCGGTCTGGTCCGCACTGAAGCTCAACGCGAACGTGCGGAGCCTGATCAACGGCGCCGGAAACCTGGCGGACGCGGCAGTGACCACGGGGCAACTCGCCGCGTACCTGGGGCTGCAGGAGATCCTGATCGGCAGCGCGGTGTACGACACCGCGAACGAAGGCCAGCCGAACTCCAACGGCTGGGTGTGGGGCGAGTACGCGCTGCTGGCGTACCGGCCTCCGTCCCCGGGCCGGAAGACCGTGGCGCTCGGTTACACGTTCCAGTGGAACCAGGCGTTCGGGGCTGGCCAGGCGCAGTTCGTGAACCGCTACTACTGGGAGCCGAACCTGGCCGACGTGGTCGAGGTCCACAAGTATTACGACCAGAAGGTCATCGACCAGTACGCCGGGGCGCTGTTCAGCAACTGCCTCCAGTAGGGCAAGATGGCGGCTCCTACGCTCACTTCGGTTTCACCGGCCCTCGGCCCTCCGGGGACGGTGATCACTTGCCTGGGCTCCGGCTTCGACGCCGGGGCCCAGGTCGGTTGCCCGGCGCTGGCGGAGACGACGTTCGTCTCGGCCGCCGAGCTGGAGGCGGCGATCCCGGCCGACCTGGTCGGGCCGGCGGGCGGGTCGGCTGTCGTCAGCGTGTTTGTCCAGAACGAGGACGGATCGCGGTCGGCGATCGTATCGTTCACGGTCAATTTCCCGTACCCGGCTTCAACACTACAGAGCTGGACCAACATCGAGGCGGTGTGCGGCGAGGTGCCGGGCTTCCGGCGCGGCGGCCAGGTGCAGGACTCGGCCATCGAGGGCTGGATGCGGTCGATCGCGCAGTCGATCGCGGGCGCGATGTTGCGGCGGGGGCTGTCGCTGGATTCAACGCAGTGGCAGCAACCGGACGCGGCGACGGCGATGCCTACGCCGGCGGGCGTGCTGGAGCTGATCAACCGGTACGGCGCGGCCGCGCGGCTGGCGTCGGCGATCGCGGGGCAGTTCAGCCAGGGCGAGTGGGGCCTGGCCAAGAATTTGCAGGCGGACTTCGGGCGGGAATTGAAGACGCTCGGAGACGGCGGGTACGACAAGCTGTTCAAGCCGGCCGCGGCGACGGTGGAAACCGGAACGCAGTTTGCGGGCGGTGACATCGAGACGGATGACGGGGATGCCGAGCGGGCGTTCTCAAAGACGCAAATCTTCTAACCACAAAGACACGGAGGCACGAAGGTGCAAGGGATCAAAGATTGGAAGTTCTCGGGGCTGCTGGTGGCGATCATGCTGACGCTCGGGATCGGGCTGGCGGCGCTGGCGCAGGGGCCGCCGACGCAGGTTCCGGACGCGATGGTGCAGGCTCCAGTGACGAGCTTCACGGCGATCCGCGTGCTGACGCCGGGCGGCTGGCTCTTGGTGCAGCCGGATTCGAGCATACAAATAGACACGGCGGCAACTCCGCCGGTGATTCGAGCGGTCGTTCCCTCGGCTCGCACGGAGGCACGGCACACGTTCCTGGTGACAGTGCCGACGCAGACATTTCAGCTTACGGCGGCGCCCGCGGTGGGCACGCCGGTGAAGGTGTACGCGAACGGCTTGTTAATGGCGGAGACGCACGACTACCAGATCGACGGGCAGACGGTCACGTTTGTAACCGGCCAACCAATCGCGGCCGGGTACATCGTCTCGATCCTGTACTGGCGGTAGCCCCGAAACCAAAAGTCAAAAGGCAAAGGGCAAAGGGCAAAAGGCAAAGGGGAGGATGGCGGTGGCGGAGCAACAGCAAGTAATCAAGGTGCACGGGCCATACGAGGACGCGATCATCGCGGGCTGCTCGCTGACGGAGAAGATCATCGAGGGGCAGGACGCGGCGACGAAGGCGGAGCTGTGGAAGCGGCACCTGGAGATCACGGCGCCGCTGCATAAACTCGCGGCCGAGGCAATGGGCAAGTTCGAGCAGTGGGTTTCGGGGCTGGCTAGTAAGTAGATGTTCCGATTCAGGCTCGACATTGCCGGCGAGGTGCAGATGGACCGGGGGATCGCCCGGTTCTCGGACGGGCTCACAGACTACAAGCCCATCTGGCCGGTGATCGAAGACGATTTCTATGCGGAGGAGAAATTCCAGTTCAAAAGCGAAGGCGCGGAGGGCGGGGAGAAATGGCCGGAACTGTCGGCCGAGTACGCCGGCTGGAAGGAAGTGCGCTATCCGGGCAAGCCGATCCTGCAACGGACGGGGGACCTGGTGGCTTCACTTACGTCGGGCACGGATCCGAATGCGGTGCGGGTGCGGGAGCGCAAGACCCTGACGCTGGGATCGAAGGTGTCGTATGCGATCTATCACCAATCGCCGGCGCCGCGCAAGGTGCTGCCGCGGCGGCCGGAGATCATGCTGACCGAGCAGTTCAAGCGTGGGACCATGCGGCACCTGCATATGTACCTGGTGCAGATAGCGACACAGAGCGGGTTCAGGCGAGGGCTGAGGCCGTTAGAGGTCAGCGGCATCATGGCGCGGGCGGGGTGGGGCAAGAGCGTCCCGTCATGGGCGAGGCGAGTTTGAGGAAAGGCAAATGGAAAAAGGTAAGAAGGCAATAGGGATGGCGGTCGGCGCGGCGGCGGTGCTGCTGTTGATTGCGTGGGCATACGGGCAGACGAGCGCGGTGAGCGGGACGAGTGCGATGTATTCGCAGCTTCTCGACAAGCAGACGGCGACGGGGCGGAGCGTGATCTTCGTCAACGTGCGGAACCTGGGGATCACCAATCACGTTATCGAGTGGACGGTGCAGGGCGGGCCGGCGAGCTGCACGCTGCTCGTCGAGTCGAGTCCGGACGCGGTGACGTGGTCGACGGAATCCTCGCAGACGTGCACCTCGGCTGGGACGTACGCGCTGAGCGGCACATACATGTTTCTCACCGTGAACCTGAGCGCGCTTTCCGGTGGCACATCGCCAAACATTAGTGTGAACTACCGCGGGTACCTGCCGGGGCAGGGATTCCCGGTGCGGGTGACGGAGGGCGGGACGGGAACTGCGACGGCATTCACCGCAGGGTCGATTCCGTTCGCGATCGCGGCGGGCGTGTACTCACAGAACAACACCAAGCTGTTCTGGGATAACTCGAACTTCCGGCTGTGCTTGCTCGGGAACACTTGTACCAGCACGTTCGACATCGGCGGCGGGAAGTTCTTTGTCACCTCGGCCGGCGCGGCGACGAGCTACGAAGCGACGGCGCGGGCGAGCGCGGCGGGGAACGTGGCGGCGACGGTGCAGGGCGCGGCAAGCCAGACGGCAAATCTGCACGACTGGAAAAACTCGGCCGGGACGGTTTTGGCGAGCGTGTCGGCGGGCGGAGTGATCACGCCGGCGTCGGGCGAGGCATACACGGGGAGGAGTAAGTACGCGGTCATACCGATCGGGTCGGTGGCCTATGGGTCGCTGGGCACGAACACGACACTGGTGGCGGGAACGACATACTGGGCCGAGGTGTTCATCCCGCGCAACGTGACACTGACGGGCGTGGGCGTGCTGAACGGGGCGACGGTGGGCACGGACGAATGGATCGTGGCGCTTTACGACTCCGATGGCGGGGCGGTGGTGGCGAACAGCGCGCTGGCGGGCACCACGTCGAGCGGAGCGAACGCGTTCCAGGAGATTGCGTTCACGAGCACGTATGCGGCGGTGGGGCCGGCGCGGTACTGGGTCGCGCTCCAATCGAACGGGACCACGGACACGCTGCGGACGATCGCGGCGAGCACGTACGTGGATGTGCTGACGAAGTCGGCAACGGGCACATTCGGCACGTTGCCGAGCCTGACGGTGCCGACGACGTTCACGGCGAACGTGGGGCCGATCGGGTACGTGTACTGAGGCAAGGGACAGAGGTGCTGGACGCGATTCTGTTGGCGATAGTGGCTGTGCTGGCGGCGGGCTGGACAACGTGGATGTCACCGGACATCCTGCGCTACCTGGTGGCCCGGATGTGGGCGCGGGCGCACGCGATCGACGTGGCGCGGGCCGCGTACCGGGAGATGGTCGCAAAGGTGGAGCGTGGCTGAGTACATCAAGCCGGTGATCGATGCGGTGCTGACCGCGCTGGAGAAGCGCGTGCCGGCGGCGCTGCCGGTGGACCGGGAGCCGATCCGGGAGTACGGGCGCCAGTTCAGCGGCATCGTCGCCAACATGCCGGCGCTGTACGTGATGCCGCGGCGGACGCTGTTCGATCCGGACGCGCAAGGCGTCGAGAACATGGCGCACGAGCTACAGATCACGCTGGCGGTGAGCGGCACCGAGCCGGGCGATGTGACCGATGCGGCGATGGTCTACGTGCGCGCGGTCCACCAGGCGATCGCGGCGGCGGATGCTGCGCGCGAGATCACGGTGATGGGCGGCCAGGTCAACCGGGTGTACGTGGTCGGCCACGATTACGGGCCGCTGTTCGCGAAAGGCGGGGGGATGGCTCGGTTCCCCGAGATCGATCTCACTGTGGAGGTGGCCGAGCCGTGAAGCGCAAGTACCGCGTGACGCTGCCGGTGATGATCCTGGGGCAAGTGTATGAGTTTGGCGACGTCGTCGAACTGGACGACGCAGTCGCGGATGAAGTGAGCTATGCGCTGATCAGCGCGGAGGAGGAATCATGGCAGGAACAGCCAAAGACATCGTAGCGAGTGAGATTCATCAGGGGCCTGGTGATCTCTGGATTCTGGCGACGGCGCCGACAGACGAAGCGCCTCGCGTGGACCTGGCCAGCGACGGAACGCCGGACACTGTGACGCACGGCGCGAGCGTACACCTGGGGATCATCGCCAGCGCGCTCACGACGGCCGTCAAGCCGTCGCATGCGCTGATCAACCTGGACCAGTACGACGGGCCGTTTGACAGCGTCGTCACCGGCGTCGAATCGTCGATCGCCGCGGACCTGGCGCAGATGGATCCGGTGAAGCTGGCGCACGCGCTGGGCGTGGGCGCGCCATCGAGCGGCACGGGCTTCACGCAGGTGGTTTTCGGCGGCACGATCGCGCTGCCGGAGGTATGCGTGGCGGCGATTTCGCAGCGGCGCGTCAGCGGGGCGAAGTATTTGGTGAGCTGCCTGTACAAGGCCGTGGCCGCGGGCGGCTTCCAGATCGCGTTCGGGCGATCCAAGATGGCGACGGCGGCGGTCAAGTTTTTGGGTCTGGCCGACCTGGACCGGACAGCCGGCCAGCAGATCGGCATCATCTTCGAGACACTGACCGACGCGGCCGGCGGGACACCGTCCACGAAGAGCGTTCAGGTAAACGACATTTACCAGGGGACCGGCGACCTGTGGCTGATCGACGCGGCGCCCATCAACGCCACCAAGAGGGTAACGCTTGACGCCACCACACTGACGCCGGATTCGACGGCGCACGCGGCCTCGCAGCACTTGGGCGCGACGGCGGGCGAGATCACGCTGACGGTTTCGACGCGCGTCGGCACGATGGGCATCGACCAGGCGGAC
>Ga0299912_10000902_pt1 | contig 24107 bp, 13 predicted proteins | sample RVTome_2_FD_207667 | JGI IMG/M metagenome (GOLD analysis project Ga0299912, IMG submission 207667) | Soil microbial communities from uranium-contaminated site in the Upper Colorado River Basin, Wyoming, United States - RVT95D214 (version 2) ... | reverse complement strand
TGGCCGGAAATCCTAAGCACGAAATACTAAATCCGAAACAAGACGAATGAATGCCGAATGAAAGAGCACGATTTTAAAAAACAAAGCCAATTTGGCAAGAGCAAAAATGAATGCAAGCTCAATAATAACAAAGCATTATGAAGATAAATGTCCTTGCAGGCGGCATGAAAAACAAAGCCAAACAAAGCCAATTTGTGTTTTTGACTGCGGACAACCCTGAGTACGCAGAGAAGAACAATATTTGTGTAAGTGATTGTCCAATAGAGAAATACGCTCTCTATCCTATTTCTCCGTGTTCTTTGCGAACTCGCCGGTTAATGAGAAACAAAGCCAATCCTTCGACCTTGCTCAGGACAGGCCAAAGCCAATTTCCCTCCCACCAAAGTCTGGTAAGCCGTGCACTCGTCCCGGGCGGCCGGTCTATTCAAGACGGACGTGATCCAGGATGCGGAGGCTGCGTTTCGTATTCACAAGAGTGACTTGCAGATTCGCCCTATTTGGCATCAGCGCCAAGATCGTGTAGAAGCTCATATCTTGGTTTGTTTTTTGGCCTATGTACTGTGGAAAACATTAGGGCAGATGTGCCGGCAAAAAGGCCTTGGAGATGAGCCCCGGCGGGTCATAGATGAATTGTCACAGATTCGGATGGTAGATGTGGTTTTGCCAACGCGGTCGGGCGTGGAGATTCGCAAGCGTTGTATCACACAGCCGACAGATCATCAAGCCATCCTACTACAATGGTTGGGCTTGCACTTGCCATCGCATCTGGCCGTCGCCGAGAAGAAAATCAACCAGTTGTAGTGAAAACTTTCCTCGTTTTTGGGCCAGAATCAAAGATTTTGCCCTCGAACTGCGGAAGTTGGGCTAGGCCCAAGCTGAAAAAGTGGTTATGCCACTATGGATAAATCGAGAGTAACGGGATACGTGCATACAGCAGTTCTAAAATCGTCCACCCACCGCTATTTTCTGCTATTTACAAAGTGCCCCTCATCTGTCACAACGCACAAAACCCTCACTCACGAGCGTCCCAAACACGCATTAACGCCGCGAAAAAACAGGAATACAACAGGAAAAATATACCCTCAAGCCGGAGGTTAGCCTTGAAAATCAAGTAAAAACCTGCTAACCTCGCCACTAGTGCTCTGTCGCAGGCTATTTGAGGAGTTGTCATTGCGAGGCCTGCCTTGCAGGCCGTGGCAATCTCATCACGAGACAGCAGAGATTGCTTCGCTTCGCTCGCAATGACATCGATCGTTTGAGCGGCGACAAAGCACTAGGTTATACTGCGAATCACATATTTCGGAGGCTAAAAAATGAGCGAATGTCGACAAAAAACCAGCAGACGAGGGTTCCTGAAGAATTCAGCAGCAGCGGCAGCAGCAGTCACACTGGGCCTGAATCCAAAAACTGTTCCTTGGGCCAGAGCTGCACCTGGCGCTAATGAGAGAATTCGTGTCGGATTCATCGGCGTCGGTAACCGCGGAAGCCAACTTCTGCGAGGCTTCCTGACACAAGATGACGTTGAAGTTGCGGCTCTTTGCGACGTGTACGAGCCATATCTCGTGAGAGATTACTCTAAAGTGGACAAAATGCTCCTGGATTCGCTGGGGAGCACAGTTCCTCAAATGACAGAGAAATTAGGCGCCAATATCGCCAGGTACAAAGATTTCCGGCGGTTGCTGGAACGAAAAGACATAGATGTAGTAGTCATATCGACGCCCGACCATTGGCACGCCATCCAAACGATTATGGCTTGCGAGGCCGGCAAGGACGTGTACGTGGAAAAACCGCTGTCAATAACTGTAGTCGAAGGCCGAAAAATGGTCGAGGCTGCAAAACGACACAACCGAGTGGTCCAGGTAGGGCTTCACCGACGTTCTTCACAGGCATACCAACAATTAGCTCGTGACGTCCAGGCAGGCAAAATAGGCAAAGTAACAGTGGCCAGAGCCTACCGTATAAGTAATATGTATCCGAACGGCATAGGCAAATATCCTGATACTGAGCCGCCGAAAGGCCTGGATTGGGATATGTGGCTTGGCCCTCGCCAGGAGCGCCCCTATAAAAACAATATCGCCTTATATAAATTCCGCTGGTGGCAGTCTTATTCCTCTCAGATGGCAAATTGGGGCGTGCACTATTGCGATGCCATCCGCTGGGTCTTGGCAGAAGAAGCTCCGGTTTCGATATCGGCGCACGGAGGTCGTTTTGCCGTCGATGACGACAGAACGATACCTGACACGATGGAGGTTATCTTTGAATTAGCTTCGGGAGCCTTGATTATCTTCGGCCAATATGAAGCGAGCGGCGGCTCACCATTGCCCAGCGGCGAGATTGAGTTCCGAGGCACGCTGGGTAACCTGTACCCTGGTGGAGAAGGAGTCGGATACACAATTGTCCCTTCGTCGCCCGGCCAATTCCAGAAAGCAGAAACCCGCAGCCAGCCGGAAGAGAGAAAAGCCCAGGATAGAAATAAAGACCTGACTGTCGTACATATTCGGAACTTTCTTGACTGCGTTAAGACCCGCGCCAAAACCAATTGCGACATGGAAACGGGACACCGCTCAACAACGTTTGCTCTGCTGGCAAACATCGCCTTGGCCACAAAATCCCGAATAGAGTGGGACGCGCGGAATGAGCGAATTACCAACAATGAAAAAGCAAATGAACTGCTGCACTACGAGTACCGAAAGCCCTGGAAGTTAGGCTGATTCCAGATTTCCCGATTTTCTCCACGTTTAGCCGTCGCCGGCACGGCGACGGGTAAGCTAAACCAATAGTGATAAAAGGAGCCCGATTATGAAGCCTATCACGCGCCGCCATTTCATGAAAGGCTCGCTGGCTGCCGGCATTTCTTTGGCGATGCCGTTTTCTAGCGCCCGCGGGGCTAACGACGATATTCGCGTTGCCGTAGTGGGCATCCGCAGCCAGGGCAGCAATCACATAAACTGGTTCCGCCAAATCCCCGGAGTCCGCATAGTAGCAATCTGCGATGCAGATAAAGAATTTCTGGACCGTGAAGAGAAGAAATTCAAAGACCGTAGTGAGAAGGTTGACACCTACGTCGACTACCGCAGATTGCTGGAAGACAAGAATATCGACGCAATCATCACTGCTACGCCCAATCATTGGCACGCACTGGTGACGGTCTGGGCCTGCCAGGCGGGTAAAGACGTGTACGTTGAAAAGCCCGTCTCATACAATATCTGGGAAGGCAGACAGATGGTAAAGGCCGCCCGCAAGTACAACAGAATTGTGCAGGCCGGCACGCAACGCCGCTCCGACGAGGGCATGGACGAGGTTATCAAATATCTCAGGCAAGGAAATCTCGGCAAAATCACGATTGTTCACGGCATAATTTACGTTCGGCGTGACAGCATCGGAAAGGTTGACGGCCCACAGGCGATCCCGGAAACCGTCGATTACGATTTGTGGTGCGGCCCGGCTCCAGTGTCGCCCTTGATGCGAAAGAATCTCCACTATGATTGGCACTGGGTCTGGCCCACCGGCAACGGGGATTTCGGCAACAACGGAATCCACTACATAGATATCTGCCGCTGGATACTCGACAAAAATGAGCTTGCCCCCGGCGTAATGAGCATAGGCGGGCGATTTGGCTATATTGATGACGGAGAAACACCTAATACCCAAATTGTTTTTCTGGACTACAAACCAGTGCCCATCATTTTTGAAGTTCGTGGCTTGCCGCGAGCCAAAGGTGATCCGGCAATGGATGCCTTCCGGGACATTCGCGATGGTCTAATCGTGCACTGCGAAAATGGATACCTGGCCTGGAGCGATGGCGGCTGGGCGCACGACAACGATGGCAAAAGGATCAAACAGTTCAAGGGAACCGGTGGCGCAGGCCATCACGCCAACTTCATCAAGGCCGTTCGCAGCAGAAAACCAAGTGACCTCAACGCCGATATCCTCGAAGGACACCTTTCCAGCGCCCTGTGCCACATGGGCAATGTTTCTTATCGCCTCGGCAGAAAAACTTCGCCCGACGAGGTTATGGAGCGTATCAAGGCAAACAAAGAGCTGACCGAATCCTTCGAGCGATTTCGGCAGCACCTGTCGGCTAATACGGTTGATTTTGACAAGACGCCAATGATTCTTGGCCCGTGGCTGAAGATGGATACGCAAAGCGAGAGATTCATCGGCGATTTTCAGCAAGAGGCGAACAAACTGGTTAGCCGCGACTATCGCCGGCCTTTCGTTGTCCATGAGGAAGTATGATCATGCCCGTTTATTACACGGAGCTATCTTATGCCTGACTCGCCCCCGGCTTGCGAGCTCCAGCGTCGCCCCCCGTGGTGGCGTTCGATTGGGCCGGCACTTATCACTGCCTGTGTGGTATTCGGGCCGGGCAGCATGTTAGTCAACGCCAACGTCGGTGCAAAGCACGGATACGAGCTGCTCTGGCTGTTACTGGCGACCGGCGTCCTTATGGCCACGTATACAACTACCGCCGCTCGGATCGGGGTGGTGGGTGGTGCAACGCCCTGCACACTCATCGCCGGGCGTCTTGGTCGGCCTATCGCCGCCATAATCGGGATCAATCTGTGCCTTGTTTGTAGTGCGTTCCAATTCTCCAATAATCTTGCGGTTGCTGCCGCTGCGGGGACGCTCCTGCCGAAAGGCAACATCCATTTAGTGCTGCTGGGACTCAACGCTGCTATCATTGTTTTCCTATTTATAGCCAGGCAAACCTATCGCATCCTCGAACGGGCAATGAAGGTTATGGTCGGGGTGATGCTTCTGTGCTTTGCCATCAATGTAATCGTGGCCGGTCCCAGTCTGCTGGGCATAATCAAGGGCATTATCCCGAGTTGGCCACAAGGACTGTCGCTGAGCCTGCCTAAGAAAATAGATGGAGACATCCGCGACCCTATGCTGCTTGTCGCTTCACTGCTGGGCACAACCTTCTCAGTAGCCGCTGCATTTTACCAGGGCAATCTGGTACGAGAAAAAAACTGGACAATCAAAGAATACACCCGCGGCATTGGCGACTCTATTGCCGGCGTGGCTTTCCTTACCAGCATCAGCGCAATCATTCTAATCACCGCGGCAACGGTTATTCCCGGCAAGCCTGCTGAGGACATCGGCATACTCGCTCAATCGCTGCGGCCACTGCTGGGGCCGGTCGCTGGCGTGTTCTTCTGTATCGGCTTGCTTGCAGTGGCGATGAATCCGTTCATTATTAATGCGATGATTGGCGGCAGCATCTTGGCCGACGGCATCGGCCTATCAGCCAGATTAAGTGACCGCTGGCCCCGACGATTCACTGTCGTGGTGTTATTGGTCGGCATGGTTGTAGCAATGCTGGTGCTAAGAACGGGACAGAAACCAGTTTCACTTATCATTTTCGCACAGGCGCTAACCGTTCTGGGCAATCCGCTGATGGCCGCTGCGATTCTTTGGCTGGCAAACCAAAAGGACATCATGGGCGACCGGCGTAACTCGGTCGTGCTGAATATTCTTGGGGGCCTGGGCCTGTTGGTTGTCGTGCTCATGGCAATGCGCGTTCTATTTCTTATAATACTGCGGTTAATTTAGCCCCCGCCTCACGGCGGGGGTACCCCGGCCACTGGCCGGGGCTAAAGAGCCTGTGTATGGTCGATGTAACAACACTCGATGAACCCGGCCTGGAAGATATTCTCAGCGAGGCCACTGAGGGGACAAGAAGAGCCGTTGCCGCGTTGGATCGTGACATCGTCGTATTAGGCGCGGGCGGCAAAATGGGCCCCACGTTGGCGATGATGCTCGAGAAAGCATCAGGAGGCAGAAAAACCATTTACGCCGTCTCACGATTCAGCAACCAGGCGATAAAAAACAGAATGCAGAAGGCAGGGATTGAAACCATCGAAGCAGACCTGCTGGATGATTCGGTATATGCACAATTGCCTCACGTTGAAAATGTATTCTATATGGTGGGCATGAAGTTCGGCGCCACAGACAATCAGCCGCTAACGTGGGCACTGAATAGCTTCGTGCCGACTCTGGTGGCGCGGCACTACAAAAACGCCCGAATTGTCGTGTTCTCCACGGGCAACGTCTATCCTCTCGTCGCCGCAGGCAGCAGCGGCGCACGTGAAGAAACCACGCCCGACCCGATAGGTGAATACGCCCAATCGTGCCTGGGCAGAGAGCGGATGTTTCAGTATTTCTCGCAAGTTTATAATACGCCCCTGACTCTGGTAAGGCTAAATTATGCCAATGAACCGCGATATGGTATTATCGTGGACCTCACGCTGAAGATACTCAACGACGAACCTATCGACCTGACAATGGGTGCGGTCAATCTTATCTGGCAGAGGGACGCCAATGACTATATCATTCAGGCAATCGCTCTGGCTAAATCGCCGCCGGCTATTCTCAATGTCGCCGGGCCGGATACCGTCCCGATTCGGCAATTAGCCGAGCAAATAGGAAACCAGATCGGAAAAAAACCAAAGTTTGTGTCCCACGAAGCAGAAACGGCGCTACTTTCAAACGCCTCCAAGTGCTTTAGCCTGTTTGGCTATCCAAAAACTACACTTAACGAAATGGTGTCTTTTATCGTCAAATGGGTTGCTTCCGGCAAAACGCTTTTGAATAAACCGACCAAATACGATAAACGCAACGGCAAATTCTAACGGGATTTCAAATGCTTGATCCGCAAATCGCTAAGAAACTTCGCTCTGGCTGTGTTATTCCCGCCCATCCTCTGGCTCTGCGGGCAGCAAACATGCTCGATGAGCGTCATCAAAGGGCGCTGACCCGTTACTATCTGGATGCCGGCGCGGCAGGGCTGGCGGTAGGCGTCCACACGACTCAATTCGCCATCCACGAACCTAAAGTGGGTCTGTATAAGCCCGTATTGGAATTAGCCAAAGAAACTGCCCGGCAATTTGTCACCTCGACCGGCGCAAGCGAACCGATAATGATCGCGGGCCTGGTGGGCAACACCGATCAGGCGGTCAGAGAGGCTGAATTAGCACGCGGCCTGGGCTATCACCTCGGATTGCTCTCGCTCACCGCGTTAAAAGGCAGAACGATTGACGAATTGATAGATCACAGCCGGCAGGCGGCGAAGATTATGCCCGTCATGGGCTTTTATCTGCAAGAAGCTATAAGCCAGATGGCACTGCCGGCCGAGTTCTGGCGAAAGTTTATCGAGATACCAAATGTGCTCGCCATAAAAATCGCGCCATTTAATCGGTATCAGACGCTTGACGTGCTCGAAGCAGTCGCCCATTCAGGCAGGTGTCACGACATCGCACTATATACAGGCAACGATGACAACATAATCTGGGACCTGCTCAGCACATACGAATTTAACATCAACGGCCAATCGGTATCGCTTGCGATTGTGGGCGGCTTGCTGGGGCACTGGGCCTGCTGGACAAAACGAGCGGTCGAATACTTTATTGCTATCCAGAAGATTCGCCAAACCAAATCGAGTATCCCGCGCGAGATGCTCACGCTGGCCGGCCGGGTTACTCTGGCCAATAAGGCGATTTTTGATGCTGACAACAATTTCGCCGGCTGTATTCCAGGCATATCTTATGTACTGAAAAAGCAAGGTCTTCTGGAAGAAATCAGAATTCTGAATCCCAGTGAACGGTTATCGCTCGGCCAAGCAGATAAAATAGATGGCATAATACGTAAATATCCGCATCTTATGGATGACGATTTTGTTAAAGAAAATCTTGATAAATGGCTTCAGTTGTGAGGTTAAAAATGGCTGAACAAGATACAAGTCGTAGGGCGTGCTGTGCACACGGGCAGTGGTGGGCGGAGCCCACCCTACAATTTTCTGTCTTCTGTATTCTGTCTTCTGTATTCTGTGCGTCTTGTATGGCGTCACAGCAACAGCCGGTCAAGACAAGCCGTGGGGACCATACGATTGCTGAATATTTCCGTGCCGAGACAGCGAAGCTGCGAGACAGTTGCCTGGCTGACGTTAAAAGCCTGCAGGATTGGCAGCAGAAACGCCAGATTTACCGAAAGGAGCTTTTCGAGATGCTCGGCCTTGACCCGCTGCCGGAAAAGACCGACCTGAAGCCCGCCGTCACCGGGCGAATTGAACATGATGAGTTTACCGTGGAGAATATCCACTTCCAATCGCGCCCGGGGCTTTATGTGACAGGCAACCTCTATATTCCCAAAAACCTCGAGAAACCCGCCCCCGCTATTTTATACGTGTGTGGTCACTCGCCGGTCAAGAAGAACAACATAAGCTATGGCAACAAGACCGCTTATCAGCACCACGGCGCCTGGTTCGCGCGGAATGGTTATATTTGCCTGGTCATCGATACCCTGCAGATGGGCGAGATCGAAGGCATCCATCACGGCACATATCGATACAAAATGTGGTGGTGGAATTGTCGCGGCTATACTCCAGCCGGTGTCGAGGCATGGAACTGCATCCGGGCGCTGGATTATCTGCAAACACGCAGCGAAGTTGACGCGGACAAAATCGGCGTGACCGGCCGCTCCGGCGGCGGGGCATATAGTTGGTGGACCGCCGCCCTGGACGAGCGCATAAAAGTGGCAGTACCCGTTGCCGGCATCACGGACCTGCAAAACCACGTCGTAGACGGCTGCGTCGAAGGCCATTGCGATTGTATGTACATTGTGAACACCTATCGCTGGGACTATCCTTTGGTGGCAGATCTGGTGGCCCCGCGGCCGCTTCTAATCTCTAACAGCGACAAGGACACGATCTTTCCACTTGACGGCGTCATTCGCCTGCACGAAAAGGTCCGGCAAATTTATAAGTTGTACGACGCTGAGAAAAACCTGGGCCTTAATATCACGGAAGGGCCACACAAGGACACGCAGGAGCTGCAGGTCCACGCCTTTGTATGGTTTAACCGCTTTCTTAAGGGCGAAAACCCGCTGATTGACAAACCAGCCGTGCCCTTTTTCCAGCCTGAGCAGTTGCGGGTCTTCAGTGAGCTGCCTGCCGACCAAATAAACACGAAGATTCACGAATCTTTCGTGCCAGAGGCATCGCAATTTTCCGTTCCGCAATCGGCTGAGGAATGGTCAAAGCAGACCCAAGTCTGGATGCAAACACTCCGAGAGAAATCATTCCGCGCCTGGCCTACAGACGACGAGCGCGGTTCACTCGATGTTAAAAGGATATTTCGCGTAGAAAGACACGGCATCTGCCTTAGCGCATTTGACTTCATCAGCCAGCCGGGCATAAGTCTGCGCTTGTACCTGGCGCATCGTGCAGGTCTCAAGAGACCCGATTCAGTCCTGCTCAACACACTGGACGAGCAAGAATGGGCAGAATGGTTGGCAGCCATGGGGGTAGGCTTTGCCGATGAACTATCTGATCTGCCACTGCCCGACCCCAACGAAGAGCAATTTGAGCATTTGCGAAAGCAGCTCAGCAACACCCGGCAAGCAATAGCATACTTTGCGCCGCGTGGTATCGGGCCAACTGCCTGGGCCAGTGACGAACGCAAGCAGACGCAAATCCATCGACGGTTTATGCTGCTGGGTCAGACGCTCGATGGAATGCAGGTCTGGGATGTCCGCCGGGCGATTCACGCTCTGCGGGAAATGGATTCTACCAGCGGGCTCCCGCTAATCCTTCAAGGGCGGGGACAGATGGCCGGGGTCGCACTATATGCCTCACTTTTCGAGCCGGTCTGCCCTGAGCCCAGCCGAAGGGACATAGCCGGGCTGGAGCTATGGCGTCTACCTCGCTCGCATCGTGATGGGCCAATTTTCCTAAATGTGCTGCGATACCTCGATACACCCCAGGCGGTGGCGATGGCCGCAGAGAAAACCCACGTTCGGCTGCACGCCGAAAATGACGCCTACTGGCAATTTCCAAAGGCCGTCACTGAGAAACTTGGGTTGCCGCAAGACCACTTCCAGGTGGTTGCCGTCCCGAGCAGGGATGGCCTAGCCATGCAACAAAACCAGGTAAAATCCAACAGCCCTAAGGAAAAACAAGCGATCCGGGTGGGGCCCGCCCAGAGGTACAAGATGCCCAGCCAGGCAGCAGAAGTCGCCGGTGATGGTGCCATCATCGAGATTGACGCCGGTGTGTACGAAGGTGACGTGTGCGTCTGGCGGCAAAACGACCTGACGATTCGCGGCGTCGGCGGCTACGCACACCTCAAGGCCGATGGCCGTTCCGCAGAACAAAAGGCCATCTGGGTCATCAAGGGGCGCAATTGTACGGTCGAGAATATCGAGTTCTCGGGCGCTGCCGTTCCCGACAGGAACGGGGCGGGCATCAGAATCGAAGGCCCCGGTCTGACCATAAGGCGCTGCTACTTCCACGACAATGAGATGGGCGTCCTCGGCGGCGGCGGTGAAAGCAACATCGTTATTGAGTTCTCGGAGTTTGCACGCTGCGGACACGGCGACGGCTACTCACACAACATCTACATCGGGCATGCAAAAAGCCTGACGGTGCAGTACTGCTATTCCCATCATGCCCGCATCGGCCACAATCTCAAGAGCCGTGCCCACGACAATTACATCCTCTACAACCGCATAATGGATGAAAAGAACGGCAGTTCAAGCTATGCAGTTGATCTGCCCAACGGCGGCAGATCCTTCCTGGTGGGCAACACAATTCAGCAGGGACCAAACACCGACAATTCAACAATCGTTTCATACGGCGCCGAGGGTCTGAGCAACCCGAATCCAGAGCTTTACATGGTCAACAATACACTCGTGAATGATCACCATACTGGAACCTTTGTATTTATCCGCGAGGGCGCAACGGCAAAGCTGATCAATAATCTGTTCGCGGGCAAAGGCACAGTCGTCAGAGGCCGGGCCGAGCAAATCACAAACCTCCAAACCGACGAACCCGGCCTTGCCGACAGAGCCGCGTTCGATTACCGCCTTGCTGCGTCTTCCCCGGCCATCAATGCCGGCAGCAATCCAGGCTCAGGCCACGACTTTGAGCTAAAACCGTTATATGAGTATCTGCACCCTGTTAATCGGCGGCAGCGGCCTGCACGCGGCGCCATCGACATTGGCGCCTACGAGTTCGAGGGAAGGTGAATCCCGATGAAATCGGGACAGGAGGTCGATATGAAACTGCGACGAACAATCATACTTGCCTTTTGGACTTGCTTATTATGCAAATGCGCAGCCGCATCTGACGGGCAACTGCGAGTTCTGCCTGATGCGAACGATGGCATCAAGACCAGTGATATGATGCGGCGCTATCTGGCGAAGCAGGCTCAGGTGTGCTTGAACAGTTGGAAGCAGGAATATGAAAGCAGAAAAACACCGCAGCAGATAGCCCAATACCAGGAACGCCTCCGCGAAAAATTTATCGAAGCTATCGGCGGGCTTCCCGAGCGAACGCCGCTCAACCCGCAGGCTATGGGCGTCGTTTTGCGCGACGGCTATCGCGTGGAGAAGGTCATCTTCGAGAGTCAGCCGAAGCACTATGTCACCGCGGCATTATTTTTGCCCGATGGCAAGAAACACAAGCCCCCATATCCGGGCGTGCTGGTACCCTGCGGGCACAGTGCCAACGCCAAGGCATACGAGTCCTATCAGACTATGGGGGCGCTGCTGGCGCTTAACGGGATGGCGGCGCTGGTATTCGATCCTATAGACCAGGGCGAGCGCAGCCAAATGCCCAGCCGGCTGCCTGAGCTGTGGGGTACGAAGGCTCACACAATGCTCGGAATTGGCAGCATTCTACTTGGCCGGAACACCGCTCGCTTTGAGATCTGGGACGGAATGCGCGGCATAGACTATCTGCAATCACGTCCGGAGGTCGACCCGAATCGCATCGGCTGCACGGGCAACAGCGGCGGCGGAACGCAGACATCATATCTAATGGCGTTGGATGACCGCATCATCGCGGCGGCGCCGAGCTGCTATATTACAAGCTTCGAGCGTCTCTTGTCGACAATTGGTCCGCAGGACGCCGAGCAGAACATTTACGGCCAGTTAGCCTTCGGGATGGACCACGCCGACTATTTAATGATCAGAGCTCCAAAACCTACACTGATTTGTGCGGCAACAAAAGATTTCTTTGACATCGAAGGTACCTGGGCGACATTTCGGTATGCTAAACGGCTTTATAGCAGAATGGGCTTTTCCGAGCGAGTCGAGCTGATAGAGAACGACGCCCCTCACAACTACAATGAGCTTCAGCGGCAAAGCGTGGTCCGATGGATGGCCCGATGGCTGCTGAATAAGGATGAACCGATAACCGAGCCGAAAATAGAGCTGCTCAGTGAGAAAGAGATTCAATGCACACCGCAAGGCCAGGTGATGCTACTGGATGCAGCCCGATCAACCTACGACCTGAATCGGGACTTTGAAAGGGAGCTTGCGGAGCGACGCCGGAACCTATGGAAAAACAGAGATCAAAAAGAGCTGCTAGATAAGGTGCATGAAATGGCCGGCATCCGCAAATTAGCGGAACTGCCCGAGCCGAATGTGCGGCAGATTGGCGTTATTCAGCGCGACGGCTATCGGATTGAAGAGATGATTCTTGAGCCTGAAGAAGGCATTTATCTGCCGGTGCTATTATTTGTGCCGGAACTCACATCGCCCCAAGGCACGGTGCTGTATCTCCACGAAAATGGCAAAGCGGCAGATGCATCGCCAGGCGGGCCAATCGAAGAGTTGGTCAAAAACAGTCGGCTGGTGCTGGCGGTAGACCTGCGCGGCACCGGCGAAACTCAGACAAAGCAAGGCATAGATGTTTATACAGCCTACCTGCTGGGCCGGTCGTATGTCGGTATGCGAGCCGAAGATATCCTGGCGTGTGCGCTTTTTTTGCAGAGCCGGCAAAAGGGTCCTGTGGATTTAGTGGCGGTTGGTCATGTTGGCGTTCCGGCTCTTCATGCGGCCGCTCTGGAGCCTGAGATGTTCGCCAAGATCAGGCTGGTTCGGGCGCTGACTTGCTGGTCGAACATAATCGAATTGGGCGTGTCCGGCAATCAGTTGGTCAACGCCGTGCATGGGGCACTGACGTTGTATGACCTCCCGGACCTGGCTGCGACCATCGGTGACAAATTGACTGTCGAACAGCCGCTGGACGCAATGGGAGAGCCAATAAGCAGGTGAGCTACTTGAGGTCTATTTTAACCAGCCGCTCTCTGGAGACTGCCTGGGCATCGGTGCGAAATATCTCTATCTTGGTGGGCAGCAGGACGCCGTTCTTTTGCACATCCTTGTAGTCGTAGCCGCGAACGGCTAAGAACTTCCCTTGTTCAGTATCGGCAAGCCAAAGCAGGTCAACTAATGACGTATCCCTGTTTTGATAGTAAACCACCTTGGACCAATACGGCTTTACAGCCGCTCTCTCATGGTCGCGGCGTTTACCCCCGGCGCTAGCGCCGGGGGTAGCCCCTGCCCCCAGGGACAGGGCTAATCGCTCAATAGGATCGTACCATAGCCCATCCATCTTGACAGGAGCAGGCCCTCTGACAAAAGTAGCGCCAGCCTGCAGGAATTGCACCGGCGCCGTAGTTATCTTCAGTATTGCCTCTGCATAGTCACGGCAAGATACGCCCATCGCAGAGACGCTGGCTCGCTCATCGGCCGGCAATAATCTGAACTGCTCATCCGATAATTGCCAGGCAATTGCACCCAAAGGCTCACGTCCTGCAACCTCGATAGAATTGGACCACGGGTAGATATAGAAACGGTGCTCGGTCAAGTAGAAGCTGCCGTCTCCGCCGGAGGCGGAATAAAAAGTGACCACACAGTCGAGCTGCACCTTCTGGATTTTTGCCCAATGCTGTAGTCCGCCGGTCGCTTTAATCGCTGCATCAGCATAATCGCCCGGAACAACGAGCTTCTCAAAATCGGGCCCGCGAGCCAATATTTCGACATCTTTTTTACGCTGCTGGCCACACCCTGCTGCGATGAAAATCACTGCAATGACCAGACAAATCGAGCCTGCTGCTTTTTTACCGCAGAGTTCGCCGAGTCCGCAGAGAAAACATTTTTGAGGACCTTTCATCTCGGCGCTCTCTGCGTTCTCTGCGGTTAATTCGAATGACTGTCTAACCATATCACTTACCTACCGTCTGTTTCTGATGTTTTTCGGTTGGCTCCGGGGCCGCTCCTTCACGGTCGCGGCTCTCTGGGCATGGCAACTTTGCCAGTTGCTCCATCAGGGCGTATCTCTGCGCCGCATCGCTGCTGGCGAGCTTCAGCAATTGTGCCGCAACCTCCGGCTTAGACTGCTTCAATGCTCGGTAACGGTTTTCGCCATAGGCATATTCTTCGAAGGCAATCGTAGGAGTCTTCGAATCGAGTTGCAGGGGATTTTTGCCCTGCTGCTTGAGCCTTGGGTCGAATCTATAAAGCGGCCAGTGACCACAGGCAACGGCTTTCTTTTGCTCCTGATAACCGGTAGTCATGTCAATCCCGTGCGCGATGCAATGCGCGTAGGCAATTATCAGCGAAGGTCCCGGATACGCCTCAGCCTCGACAAATGCCTTGACCGTCTGGCCGGCATTTGCACCTATTGCCACCTTGGCAACGTAGATATTGCCGTAGGTCATAGTTAGGAGTCCGAGGTCCTTCTTTGGCGCGGCTTTTCCTGCGGCTGCGAACTTTGCCACCGCCCCACGCGGCGTAGATTTGGACATCTGCCCGCCTGTATTGGAATATACCTCCGTGTCCAAGACCAGGACGTTGACGTCGGCACCGCTAGCCAGGACGTGGTCCAGGCCGCCGTAGCCGATATCGTAAGCCCACCCATCGCCGCCCAGAGCCCACACAGACTTGCGAACAAGGTAGTCGGCCAGACTGAGCAACCCCCTGCAATCCGGGCAACCGCTCTTTTTACACTGCTGCTTAAGCCCATCAACTCGTACCCTGTGCTGTTCGATGGCGCTTTGCTCAGGGACGTTAGCCAATGCGGCTGCTCTTATTTCCTCTGCCAACTGCCGTTGGACACAGTCTTTGGCTGAGGCCTCGCTCAACAGGTACAGCGCACGCTCTCTGAATTTGTCGATGGTCAGTCGCATTCCCATGGCAAACTCAGCGGTATCCTCGAACAAACTGTTGCTCCAGGTTGGCCCTCTGCCGTCGGAGCGCTTAGTGTAGGGCGTGGTTGGCAGATTACCGCCATAGATCGATGAGCACCCGGTCGCATTGCCGATCAAAGCCCTGTCGCCGAACAGTTGGGTGAGCAGTTTTACATAAGCCGTCTCGCCGCAGCCGGCGCAGGCGCCCGAATATTCGAACAAAGGCTCAATTAACTGACTGCCTTTGACGGTGCCAGCCTTGAATAACGCAGGGTCTGTATTTGGAATAGACAAAAAGTATTCGTAATTCTGGCGCTCCTGCTCACGAAGCGGCTCCTGCGGGCCCATATTTATCGCCTTACGGCCGGTGGGTTGTTTATTCTGGTCCTTTTCCTGTGCCGGACAGGATTGTACACAGGCGCCGCACCCCGTGCAGTCTTCCGGTGCAACCTGAACGGTGAATTTCATGCCGGCGAATTCCTTGCCTTTCGCATCGGCACTCTTGAATGTCGCCGGTGCATCTGCCAGATACTTCTGGTCATAAGCCTTTATCCTTATGGTTGCGTGCGGACACACAAACGAGCACGTCCCACACTGAATACAAATGTCCGGCTCCCACTGCGGAATATCGACGGCGATGTTGCGCTTTTCATATTTTGTTGTGCCGGTCGGAAATTTGCCGTCGGGCGGCATTTTGCTGACGGGCAATTTATCGCCACGAAGCGCAATAAGCTCGCCGGTAACGTCCTTGACAAAATCGGGGGCGTTCCCCGGCACGGGCGGCCGCATCATTATCTTGCTGGTTACCTGCTTAGGAACTTTTACTTCATAAACCCTTTCCAGAGCTCCGTCTACGGCGGCATTGTTCATCTGAACAATCTTTTCCCCTTTCTTGCCATAGCTCTTTTTAATTGCGTCCTTGATAGCCTTGATTGCAACGTCGAGCGGAATAATATTGGCGATCTTGAAAAACGCCGTCTGCATAATCACGTTAATTCTCGGCCCCAGCCCAAGCTCCTGGGCAAGCGAGATCGCATCGATAACGTAGAACTTTAGCTTCTTGCCGATTATCTGCTTCTGCACCTCCTGCGGGAGAGTGTCCCAGACCTCGTTGGGACCGTGGCCGGTGGTGAGCAAGAACATAGCACCCTCACGTGCCGCTGACAGCATGTCGTACTTCTCCAGAAAGCTGGGATTATGACAGGCAACAAAATCAGCCCTATTTATTAGATAAGGCCGGCGTATCATTTTCTTTCCGAACCGCAGATGCGATATGGTGACAGCGCCAGCTTTTCTCGAGTCGTACACGAAATAGCCCTGGGCGTAATTGTCTGTCAGTTCACCAATGATCATTATGGAGTTGTGGTTCGCACTGACTGTACCGTCTGAGCCGAGCCCCCAAAACATGGCAGAGAAAAAGCCTTTGCTATCAATGTCGAAAGACTCGTCAACATCCAGGCTGGTGTTGGTAACATCGTCGATGATGCCGACCGTGAAGCCGTTCTTGGGCGCCGCCGCATCAAGATTGTCAAACACCGCTTTGACCATGGCGGGCGTAAACTCCTTTGACCCGAGCCCGTATCGTCCTCCGACAATTACGGGGTACTTCCCAAAAGGCGCTTTACCTTCAGCCATAGCTTCGCCGATAGCGGTTCGAATATCCAGATACAATGGCTCGCCAATTGAGCCTGGCTCTTTTGTTCTGTCCAATACGGCAATTTTTTTGACGGTCTTGGGCAGCACGCTGACAAAATCCCTGCCGCTGAACGGGCGGTAAAGCCTGACCTTTACCAGACCTACTTTGTCGCCTTTAGATGCCAGGTACTCCACGGTCTCATGGACGGTGTCCGCCCCCGAGCCCATAATGACGATGACTTTCTCTGCATCTTTCGGCCCGACGTAGTCGAACAGGTGATAGCTGCGTCCAACCAGCTTGGCGAATTTGTCCATCGTCTGCTGGACAATCTGCGGCGCAGCCAGATAATACTTGTTCACCGTTTCTCTTCCCTGAAAGTACACGTCGGGATTCTGAGCGGTGCCTGAGATCATGGGCCTGTCGGGTGATAACGCCCTGGCCTTGTGCTGGGCTACAAGCTCGTCGTCAATCATCGCCCTTATGTCATCAAATGTTAGCTCTTCAACCTTTTGAATCTCGTGACTGGTTCTGAAACCATCGAAAAAGTGCAAGAAAGGCACCCGTGAAGCAAGTGTCGCCTGCTGAGCAATAAGTGCAAAATCCATGATTTCCTGCACGTTACACGAAGCGATCATGGCAAAGCCGGTCTCTCGGCAGGTCATTACGTCAGACTGGTCCCCAAATATGGATAGAGCCTGACAGGCCAGCGACCGAGCTGAGATGTGAAAAACGGTTGGCAGCAGCTCTCCGGCAATCTTATACATATTGGGAATCATCAACAGCAGCCCCTGAGAAGCCGTGAAAGTTGTCGTCAAGGCGCCTGTAGCCAATGCTCCATGCACGGCTGCCGCTGCGCCGGCTTCGGACTGCATTTCCGTAACCGAAGGAACCGTGCCCCAGATGTTGGCCTCGCCTTTTGCCGTCTTGTCATCGGCAATTTCCCCCATCGGCGAACTCGGAGTAATAGGATATATTGCGATAACTTCGTTTGTCGCGTGAGCCACGTATGCCGCCGCGGTATTGCCGTCGATCGTTATCATTCTACGCTTCATCTTTTTCTCCACTTTTTTTGCCACAGACGCCGTCCAGCAAAACCGATGCACGAAGGACGAAGGACGATGGACGATTCGTCCCTCGTCTCTCATCACTCGTCCCTCGTAAACTCCTGCCCGTCCGGCAGGCGGATCTGTGTCCCTTCGGCTTCGCTCAGGACAAGCCTCTGTGGCTTTATACCTTATTCCGCCGCGCACTGGAAAACCCCTTTATACAACTTTTTTGAGCATAAGGCAATGCACGAACCTCGGAAAAAATTTTTGTTTTTTCCAGGATTCAGCCGATATCCAAATAGTGAAGTCTCGGTGACCGGCCAACGCAGGCGCCGACTCTGCCATCCATCCAAAAACGGTTAGTAGAGGGTTAAATCATGGAAAAAGGCTATTCAGCAAGGGCAGCTATATTGCTGGGCTTCTTGGTCGCGTGTTTAGCTAACACAGCTTTCGCCCAAGACGGGCCTTCATGGCAAAGAGTATTGATCGGCTTCAAAGATGGGCTGGGGCAGCAGGCCGCCGAGAACCGCAAAATCTGGGTACGAGAGCTCGGTGGTGAAGTCCACCATTCCTTCTGGTTCCTGCCGCTGATATCAGCCGTATTGCCGGAACACCTGATCGCCAAACTGAAGGGCCGCCCGGAAATCGCCTATATCGAAAACGACATTATGATGCACGCTATCGGACAGGAGACTGCTTGGGGCGTGCAGCGCATAGGCGCAGACCGCGTATGGAGCACAAACACAGGCAAAGGCGTGAACGTGGCAATCCTTGACACAGGCGTGGACTACGACCATCCGGACCTGGCTGGCAACATCGCCGGCGGTATAAATTACGCCGGCTCGTGGTGGAAGGATGGCAGCACGAACAGACTTTACTGGGACGACATATATGGACACGGCTCCTACTGCGCCGGAATAGTCGCTGCGTTAAACAACAACATCGGCGTTGTGGGCGTTGCGCCTGGAGCAAACCTGTGGACGGTGAAGGTTCTGGGCGATGACGGCAACGGCTACATCAGTGACATCATCCAAGGCCTTGAATGGTGTGTGGACAGCGGAATAGACATCGCCTCAATGAGCTTTGGTGCAGCAGAGTACAGCGAATCGCTGGCGAACGCCTGCGATGCAGCCTACGATGCGGGCGTATTGTTAGTTGGAGCAGCCGGCAACGAGAAAGGCGGCCCGGTGATTTACCCGGCCGCGTATGAGTCAGTCATTGCCGTCTCGGCGACAAGCACTAACGACGTGATAGCAGATTTCTCAAGCATCGGCCCGGAAGTTGAGCTGGCAGCACCAGGCGTAAACATTAAGTCCACGTACAGAAACGGCGGATACGCTATCGGCAGCGGCACCTCGATGGCCTGCCCACACGTGGCTGGAGCAGCAGCCCTGACCTGGGCCGCCGACCGCAGTTTGACAGCCGAGCAGCTCCGCATCAAGCTCCAACAAACGGCAGAAGACCTCGGCGCTGCCGGACCAGACAACCTATATGGGTATGGGCTGGTTAATGCCGCAGCAGCAGCGCAAGCAGCGGACATACACGACGTAGCAGTCACAGCTATTGCCGCTCCGAGCTCGGTTTTTGCGGGAGACATAGCTGCGATTGACGTGACCGTGCAGAACCAGGGTACGTTCAATGAAGCCTTCGACATAGTGTTGACCGACAACATGGGCGCAGTCACTATAGGGACACGGTCTGTGAGCCTGGCAACGAACACTTCTGCGATGGTTAGCTTCTCTTGGCATACCACAGGCGCTGAGCCCGGTAGCCATACCTTAAAAGCTACGGCTGGACCGGTGGCTAATGAGACGGACACTGCGGATAACTTCAGGAGCACCACGGTCGCCGTGGAAATGCCCGCAACGGATATCGCCGTCACAGCGGTAGCCGCCCCCAGCAGCGTAGTTCAGGGCGACCTGGTCAGCGTGGGCGTCACCATAGAAAATGCAGGCAACCAGGACGTGACATCTAATATAACTGTTGCGCTTAGCGATGATACCTATGGTATCACCATCGGCACACAGACAATCACCGGCAGTTTGGCCGCAGGCAATTCTTCAACTGTCACTTTCTCCTGGAACACCAGCGGGGCGACTATCGGCAAGCACACATTGACTGCCCACCACGACTTTGCCGACGATGATGGCGGCAATGATTACAGGAGCACAACCATCACCGTGCAGGAAAAACCAGCCGTCCCAATAGCGTACGTGCATATTGATATGTCGGTGCAAGCCTTCTGGACACTGTGGCGAGCAGCAGCAACGGTCACGATTACAGACGGTGCAGCAGTCATCAACGGAGCAACCGTGCAGGGCAAATGGAGTGGTGGTTACAAGGCGAATGTCTCGGGTACTACGCAAAATGGCCAGGTAAGCTTCAGCACGGGCTGGATTCTGACGGCAGGTACAGTCACGTTCACCGTAGATAGCGTCGTCAGAAACAGCCAGAGCTGTGTCCTGTATGGAGAAACCAGCGACTCAATAAGTCATTAAGAAATATAACCCGCGATAAACCCGTCCTGAGGCGCGTCGAAGGATCGTGGGGCTAAATATTCAGCCTCCTATTGCTCAAGACCGAAAATCTCGAGCCATAGTTTGGTTTCACTCTCGGTAAGTCCCAACCGTTTCTCTGGCGGCTCCTTGGCGGCCTTTTTTCGCCTCAGTAGCTTCTGAACGTCGTCCCAGAAGACCTCGGATTTCACGGCTGCTGCTTTTCGTGCCCGGGCCGCCTTTCGCAGCCGGCGGTCGCTGCTTACGACCGTCAATCTTCTCGGCGCGGTGCATACTTGTATCCTCTGCTCGATTACAGTGTCAGCATCTGTGGCCCGGCCTACAAACAGAACTTGCAGATTAGTTATGTTATCGAATTGGCTTTTATCTACCGGCCCAGTCCCGTCGAAAATTATCTCGCCGCTTTCGCCGGTCTGTTTCAGATACCTGCCGACTATCCAGCACAATTGAACATCGCTAATTGACTCAGCGCCCTCGCCGGCCTTCTGCACCGCCCATAACAAATTGTGACCATCAATAATTAACGGCATTTATCATTAACCGGCTTGGAACCTTATCTCGCCCTGTACGAGCGTTTTTTCGACCTTGCCTCTGACTTTCCAGGCATGATAAGGACAATTTCTGCTCTTGGAGCGGAACTTATTCACATCAATTTCATACTCAGCGTTCGGGTTAATAATAGTGACATCGGCCTGCTTGCCTTTGCCGAGCGTACCCTTATCGATGCCAATTATCTTAGCCGGCTTTTCGGCCATAAGTCGAATCAAGCCAGGCCAATCCAGAACGCCCGGCTCAATAAGGGCCTTAACATACAAACCCAAAGCGCACTCTAAACTGGCAATACCGAACGGCGCCGCCAGAAATTCGAGCTCCTTTTCACTCTGCAAGTGTGGGGCGTGATCTGTCACCAGAGCGTCAATTAGCCCTTCCGCAATCGCCTCCTTCAATGCCTCGATGTCTCTGGCTGTTCGCAGGGGCGGATTGACCTTGTAGTTGGTATCGTAGTCGGCACAACACTCCTCGGTGAAAAACAAATGATGCGGCGTTACCTCACAAGTGATCGGCAAAGAATCCTTTTTGGCGGCCCTTATCAGCTCGACCGACCCCGCCGTCGATATATGCTGGGCGTGGTAGCGAATCCGCCCAGGGTGGATTTTCTTGACAAGCTGTATATCCCGCCAGAGCATAGCTTGTTCCGCTAACGCATCCATCCCAGGCAGGCCAAGTATTGTCGAATAAAAGCCAGCGTTCATTACGCCGTCGCCGGCAAAGCTATCATCCTGACAGTGCTGAGCTACAACTACATCAAACATAGCGGCGTATTTCAAAGCCCGCAACATAACCGACGGATTTTGAACGCCGTTGCCATCATCGGTGAATCCAACCGCGCCCGCCTCAGCCATAAATCCCATCTCGGCCAACTCGACGCCCTGCCGGCCCTTGGTGATGGCGCCCATCGTATAAACGTGGGTTTTGCGGGCTTGCCTGCCTTTGCGGTGGATATACTCGACATCGGTTTCATTTTCGATAACAGGGCTGGTGTTGGGCATGCAGACGACCGAAGTAAAGCCAGCCGCCACCGCTGCCGCTGAGCCGCTCGCTATGGTTTCCTCTTCCTCATCGCCCGGCTCACGAAAATGGACGTGAATATCAATCAAACCCGGCGTCACTAACTTGCCCGTAGCATCAATAACCGTCTGCGCAGGCTTGTCAATCCGGCCAACCTCTGCGATCTCGCCGTCCACGATAAGCACATCACATTCCTTGTCAACGCTGTTTGCAGGGTCGATCACCCGCCCATTTTTTATCAGAAGCTCATCAGGCATAGCATTTCACGCTCCACTTGGCGGTCCGGTTTTATGTCTTTCGCTTCGGACTTTCCGCTGCTGGTTAAGCACTTTTACCAGAAATGAGAGAGAATTGAAAGAAGATTTTCAAGCCTGAAAAACTTAGAATGGCAATTCAGGAGTCAGAATTCAGGTCCGGTAGCTCACGCTCCCGGCTCTGCACCCACGCAATGCCAAGGCGCCCAAGCCAAGCAGCAGGACTGTCGCGGGTTCTGGAATGAAAGAAGGATCGCTGACGGCCACAATTTGGCCGTGGTCGTTAATACCGACCGCACTTGTCAGTTTGTAGCCAAGTTCAGAGGATAGTAACGCATTCAGGTCGGTCATGACGCCATTTTGCCAAATGAAGGCATGTACTTTCCAGTTCTCGCCGATAGCGACAGTACCCGAGGCGCCAACCACCGTGCCCGAACTATTGATCCCGTAGGCGTCTGCCTCTCCGCCCAGCGAACCGATATCTCGCATTCCGTCCTGTGCCGACCACATAAATGCCCTGTCGCCCAAGCCGCCAGTTATGCTACGAGACCACCCCACGATTTGGCCAAGATCATTTATGCCTGTGCCGTAGGAGGACGCATCTTTAGGCGACAATTTGCCTATATCGAGCATACCAGTCTTTTCATTCCACACAAAAGTATGGTTGGAACCATCAGCCGCTGAACTTGTGCCAACAACCTCGTTTGAGTTATTGAGGTCTCGCGCCACGTTATAATATCCTTGGCCTCCGAGAGAACCAAGCCACTGCATTCTTTCGCTTTTGGTCCATACAAAGGGCTCGAACCGGTCGGAATTCAGCAGCACGCTTGTCCCAGCTACTGTACCACTATTGTTTATGCTGTGAGCGCTTGCGCCGCTGCCGCCAAGTGTTCCGATGTCCTGCATACCCTCAGCCGAGCTCCAGAGAAAAGCACGCCCTAAGTTGTATGGCTCAGGGAAGCTCTCCCCAACTACTTGACCAATATCGTTAATGCCATAGGCTATTGAAGCAGGGTCGGTTCCGTATGTTCCGAGCAGTTGAACTCCGCTTGATTCCACCCACAAAAATGCCCGATATGGATTAGTGTGGGTGTATCCAACAACCCGCCCGTGGATATTTACTGCCGTCGGGACTATGCCCTGCCCAATCTCAGTGACAATGTATCGACCACCGGCATCCGGAGTGAGCAGAACACCTTGTATTGCCCGCTCTGCCAGACTGCGTGACGTCAAGCCCAACAAAACAGCACAGAAGCCAAACAATGTCCACAAGAGAGCTGCGTGCGTTCTCATTTTATCCGCCTCCTGCGCAGGCATTTGCCTGCTTGGCCTAATCGCAGGCAGGATCAAAAGGATTTGCGCATTTGAGCCAATCGCCGGCTAATATCGCCAGGTCTAAAACGTCAACGTAGCAATCACCATTCAGATCACCCGAAAGGTGTCGTCGACACCGAAATATCGTAAAGACAGAATCGCTTGTATCGGCGACAGCCGGATTTCGCCAATCGCTTATCCGCAGCAGACATCGGTCAGAATCTACCGGCGGGGTCTGCCACCGGTATGAGCCGGTATTCTCCCATACACCAACTCTTCTCCAGCCGGAGTCATTGTCGCAAGAGTATTCGATCAGCACGTGATCTATCTCGGCGCCTTCAAGCGTCTTCCAGACGATGGTGTAATCATTTTCCGCCGCCAGGTTCTCGCCACCATTTGGTGACAGCACAACCGGTTTCGGCACAATACTATAACTCCATGACTCATTAGGCTCGTACAATCCCTCTATATCCAGATTGTTTGTATTGCGCTGCATCCAGGTCAGCGTTACATTCAAGTCATTCACATCGACCAGAACGTAGCCATACCGCTGTGCGTGGTTCACCTGCTCGACAATATAGTCGCCGTTATTGCCATCGTACGGCGGCGACCACGTATAAAGGTACGCCCCAGCGGTTCCGATGGTGTACTGGTGGATGTCATTATCCCCGTCGCCGTCTCCGTCATCAACGCGGGCGTGGTCGTAGAAGTGATCGTGACCGCAGAGGTACGTTCGTGCCCCGGCGTTTTTCAGGCTGGTCCAGAACGCATCACGGTCAGCCGGATACTTATCC
>Ga0299912_10000901_pt1 | contig 24127 bp, 16 predicted proteins | sample RVTome_2_FD_207667 | JGI IMG/M metagenome (GOLD analysis project Ga0299912, IMG submission 207667) | Soil microbial communities from uranium-contaminated site in the Upper Colorado River Basin, Wyoming, United States - RVT95D214 (version 2) ... | reverse complement strand
ACAGACTTTCTTGTCTGTCAACAATCGAGTCTTTAGAAACTATCTCAAAACCGGCAAGGTAGGGGCGGCTCGCGAGCCGCCCCTACGCCGTGCCCTTGATTTTATCGCGGGTCAAAATTGCCATGGTGTATAATTATCCAAAACCAGAGGTTTTGAGATAGTTTCTTAGTGCTCCAGTTCATAATTTCGATGACGTCCTTTCACTGCTCGCTCCCGCCTTGCCCCATCACGCTCCCCCTCACCCTCCCCTCTCCCCCCAGCGGGGGAGAGGATAAGGAGAGGGGGGTAGCCTTTCGGTGTCCCAGGACTGATATGAAGATCAAGAATACGCCATGATATTTATGAAATAGCCCACTAAGTCAGAATGATTTCTTGCCGATTCGGCTGGGATTTTCTTCCCGGTCCAAGTTGACCGCTCGCGCCGGTCCCCCGTGCTCTCAACCCGCTTATTCTTCGTGACTTTGTGCCTTGGTGGTTAAGAAATCTTTTTCCCAACCGCACGATTCGGGTTTAAATGAACCGCATTGCGACCTGCCCCCCATCCCCAATCCATCCTTCACCCTAGCGGTTTAGCCTTCTCCAGATGCGGATCAGGATCCCCAGCGTATAGCGCGGTCGTTGGAAGAGAAGATCAAACAGGAATCGCTTCAGGAACACCCACGGACGGCGCAGGAACGAGCGCAGGCTGTAGTAGAGGAACGCCCGGCTCACGATCCGCTCGAGTTCCCCCGCGGCAAAAATCCCTTCCCGGTAAGGGGAGCGGGAGTAAGAGAGATTTTCGAAATTGAAATCCTCCTGAAGCAACTGGCGCGACTTGGCGATTTCATACAGTTCCGTGCCGGGGAGGGGATTGGCCACAAAAAAATAGGCGAGATCCGTTTTCATCTGGTGGGCGAAGCGAATGGTCTCGCGGATTTGCTCCCGGGTTTCGCCGGGGAAGCCGCAGATGTAAAAAGCGTCGGTGCGGATCTTTTTGGTCCGGATGTAGCGGGTGATCTCCGCCGCCTGCTTGAGCTGGAGCGGCTTTTTCACGATCTGGCGCAACACTTCTTGACAGCCGCTCTCGTAGGCCAAGGTCATCTCGTAACAGCCCGCCGCCACCATTAAATCCACTAATTCCTGGTCCAGGGTCCACAGACTCACGCCGTTCGGATAATTGAACTTGATCTGGTAGCCGCGAGCGATCATCCCGCGAAAGATGGCCTTCGCCCGCTTGCGGTCCGCGGTCATGTTGTCATCTTCGAATTGGATTTCATCAATCCCCCACCGGTTGATCATCTCGCCGATCTCGTCCAAAACATTCTCCGCCGAGCGGGTCCGATAATGGTTGCCCCAAAAGTGCGTGCTGGAGCAAAAGATACAGCGGGCCGGACAGCCCCGGGAGGTGAGCATCGGGGCGTAGTGGCGGCTGGTCGTGCTTAAGCTGTGCGACGCCCCCACCCGGGGGTAAAGCTTCATCGGCAAAAGCTCCCGGGCGGGGAAGGGGATCGAGTCCAGATTTTCAATCCATCGGGTTTTGGGAATAATCACCGCCTGTCCGTTCTCTTTGAAGGCCAGGCCGTCTATTTCCGAGAGCGCGCGGCCCTCCTGCAAGTGCCGGATCACGGAAAGCAGGGTGATCTCTCCTTCCCCTAAGGCAATCATGTCCAGGGAAGGCTCGTGCAAGCAATCTTCAGCCAAGAAAGTAGGATACCCGCCCCCGGTGATGGTCAAGATCCTGGGATCTATTTTTTTTACCGTCCGGCACACTTCCCGGACCACCGGAAAAACCGAGCTGAAGATGCAACTAACTCCCACGAGGTCGGGCTGGAACCGTTCCATCCGCGCCTGGATTTCCGAGAGCGGGGAACCATACCAGGTAAAAACCGGGTCCAGTTTTTTTTTGTAATCACTTTCCGCGACCGCATCCATGATCTGAACCTCCGCTTCATTTCGGATCACGGCCGCCAGATAGGAAACCCCCAAGGGCGATGAAGCTACTTTCATTGTCTCCCGCGCCAACCGGACCGGCGGGAACAGCAAAAAGACTCGTTCGATTTTTCTTTTTTCGGGCATCGGGTTCGGGTCTCTTTTTCCAGTAAGGGCACAGCCGATTGATCCGGCAATGCCCGCCAGCCGAGATCAACTTTTCAGCGCTGGCGACGATGATAACACTTCAAAGGTTCATCGCGTTCAGGTGTGGATCATTTTTCTCAAAGGACGAAGAAAGCGATTCCGCTTGAGGACTTCCTGGCCTTGCGCAGATCCTGATGATAAGCGCCGAAAAAGACCGCCTCCGCCCACTAGCCGCCGGCGAGCAACGGCGCGAGTCCGAATTAAGCGAGACCCAGGTTGAGGGTTTGGAGTCAGAAATTCAGGGCGTGTTGCCCAAATTAAATTTCGATTCAGCCTCGCCTTTCCATCATCGCAAAATCGCGGGGTTACCTCGTCAGGGCGACCGGACTTCGGCGAGCTCAGTCGAGCCGCCGGTCACCCTGGCCGTGGCTGCTCGGGGCGGATTCCAAACCCGCCCTACTACTCGGGCAACCCTTTTCAGGCAACTCCATTTTAGGCTTTGAGCGTTCTCTATGTCAAGGGAAAAATTCTCCTTGCCCACCCCCATTTTTTATCCGCACCGCATATTTTCGGCCTGCGTAGGGGCGCAATTCATTGCGCCCCTTTCCCGCAAGGGCGCGATAAATCGCGCCCCTACCCCCGGTTTCCAAAAAATGGGGGTGGGCAAGAAAAATTCTCTGACACTAAAAGTTGTCCGCGGCGGAGAAGGTTTAGGTTTTTGCCCGATGGTCGGTTATAATTCTTTTATGAGCCGCTCCGGCATCATCACCCTGACCTCCGACTTCGGCGACCAGGACAGCTACGTGGCCGCCATCAAGGCGGTGATCCTGGGCATTTTCCCGGAGGCGCGCTTGGTGGACATCAGCCACCAGGTCCCGGCGCAGGACATCACCCATGCCGCTTATCTCTTGAAAAGCTCGGCGCTTTACTTTCCGGCCGGCACCGTGCACCTGGTCGTGGTGGACCCGGGCGTGGGATCGTCCCGGCGGGCCATCGCGCTCGAGTCGCAAGGCCATTTCTTTGTCGGGCCGGACAACGGGATCTTCACCGACTTTCTCGGGCCCGACTCCAGGGCCGTCCTCCTCAACCGCCCCGAGTTCTTCCGGCCCCAGGTCTCGGCCACCTTCCACGGCCGCGACATCTTCGCCCCGGTCGCCGGCCACCTGGCCAAGGGCGCGGACCTGGAGAGCCTGGGCGAGCCGATCTTTGACCCCAAGAAGCTGCCCCGGCCGGAGCCCAAGGTCTTGCCGGACCGGATCGTGGGCGAGGTGATTCACGTGGACCGGTTCGGGAACCTGATCACCAACATCCCCTCCGAGCTGATCCCGTCGCGCTCGACCATCCGCATCATGGGCAAAGACATCCCGGGCCTCTCTCCCCACTACCAGAGCGCTCCGGCCGGAGTGCTCCTGGCCCTGATCGGCTCGACCGGGCTCCTGGAAATTTCCCTGCCCGAAGATTCCGCGGCCCAGCGGCTCAAAGCCTGGACCGGCCAGGCGGTGGAAGTGCTTTTTACCGGGGAGTGACCTGACCCGGCCAAGCCGGAAAGAAGGATTTTCAACACAGAGATCACGGAGAACACTGAGGACAAAGATTCAGAAATGAGGTCTGGTTTTTTTGAGCCTGCTTTTAATTTCTTCTCCGTGCTCTCTGTGCGCTCTGTGTTAAACTCTTGTTCTCCTCTCTTCGCAGTAGGTTGCTATTTCCCCGCCAGCCAGTATAATGAGGCCGGGTCAAGCGCGGATGGCTAAAATCATCGCCATTGCCAACCAGAAAGGGGGGGTGGGCAAGACCACCACCGCGGTCAATCTGGCCGCGGCTTTGGCCGTGGCCGAGAAAAAGACCCTGCTCCTTGACCTCGACTCCCAGGCAAATGCCACCTCCGGGCTCCTCAGCAACGGCGCCTCGGTCGCGGCCAGCATCTACCCCGTGCTCCTGGGCGAACTCCCCCTGGCGCAGGCCGTCATCCCCACCGAGCTGCCTTACCTCTTCCTCGCCCCCTCCACCCCCGACCTGGCCGGCGCCGAGATCGAGCTGATCGAGACTGAATCCCGCGAGCGCCGGCTCCAGCAGGCCCTCACGCCCGTGGCCAAGGACTATGCCTTCATCATCCTCGACTGCCCGCCCTCCTTGTCCCTGATCACCGTCAACGCCCTGACCGCGGCCCACCGGGTCCTGGTGCCGCTGCAATGCGAATACTATGCCCTGGAAGGACTGGGCCGGCTGCTGAAAACCGTCGCGCTGGTGCGCGAGCGGCTCAACCCCGCGCTCGCCATCGAAGGGATCCTCCTCACCATGTATGACCGCCGCAACAACCTCTCGCGCCAGGTGGAGGAAGAAGTGCTCAAGCACTTTCCCAAGCTGGTTTTCAAGACCGTGATCCCCCGCAACGTCCGCCTGGCCGAAAGCCCCAGCTTCGGCAAACCCATCCTGCTCTACGACGCCGCCTCCACCGGCGCCGAGAGCTACCTCCGCCTCGCCCGCGAGATCCTCGACCGGGCAGGAGCCAAACGATGAGCAAACACAAGGCGCTGGGCAAGGGCCTCGACGCCCTGATCCCCGCCAGCCCCACCGGCGCCGCCGCGGCCGAGGTGCCGGTCCTGAAAAAAGGCGCGGCGCTTCCCTCCGGGCCGGTGCTCTGCCCCATCGAGGAGATCGTACCCAGCCCGCATCAGCCCCGCAAGCGCTTTGACGAGAAAGCCCTGGCCGAGCTCGCCCGGTCCATCAAGGAGAACGGGCTGCTCCAGCCGATCCTGGTCCGGCCCCGCGAGGGCAAGGGCGCCAGGTTCGAGCTGGTGGCCGGCGAGCGCCGCTGGCGGGCGGCCCAGCGGGCCGGCTTGAAAGAAGTGCCGGTGCTGGTCAAGAAGATTGACGGCGACAAGGCGCTCGAGCTGTCGCTGATCGAGAACTTGCAGCGGGAGGACTTGAACCCGATCGAAGAAGCCGAGGGCTTTCGCTGGCTGAGCGAGGAGTTTGGCTGCACCCAGGAAGAGGTGGCGGACAAGGTGGGCAAGGACCGGTCCACCGTGGCCAATGCGCTTCGCTTGCTCAAGCTCCCGGCCCCGATCCGCAAAGACCTGGAAGAAGGGAAGCTCTCCGCCGGCCATGCCCGGGCCATCCTTTCCCTGGAATCCAATGCCGACATGAATAGGCTGCGCCAGCAGATCCTGAAACACGACCTCTCGGTGCGCCAGGCCGAAGCCCTGGCCCGGCGGATGGCCCAGACCGGCGCCAAGCCGGCTAAACCCGCCAAGGCCAAGCCCGACGTGCACGTGCGCCAGCTGGAAGAAGACCTCCAGCGCGTCCTCGGCGCCAAGGTCTTCATCCACTTCCGGCCCGGCAAGCCCGGCAAGATCGAAATCGCCTACTCCTCCCTCGACGACCTCGACCGCATCATCGCCCGCCTCAAGCGCTGACGCCAACGTCGGGATGACATATCCCGTTGATCGTGCTTGGTCAAGCTGACTATCCAAGGAGGAAACGAGCCTTACGGATGAGATCAAGGGAAGAAAAGGCGCGAGTGCCGGCCCGGACGCTGATCATCGCGCTGGCTTTGGTCCTGGCCGGCGGCTGTTCCGTCTTGCACCAAGGAGCGGAGCAAGGCCGCGACCCGGAGCTGACGCTCCCGGCCGGCGCGCTCGGCTCGAGCCGGAACCCGGTGAAGTGCGACGGGCCGGCCGGCGAGCATCAATACCTAAAGCGGCTCCGCGGGCCGGACGGCCAGCCGGTCCGCTACCAGCGCCTGGGCAGCGTGGGCCAAGGCGCGTTCGGCCACGTCGTGGACCTCTACCTGGTCGAGTCGCGGGACGGCACGGTCCGCCGCGAAGTCTTCCTGGACATGTATTTCCCCGGCCACCGCGAAACCCAGCCGGTGCCCGGCTTCTTTCTCGCCGACCAGACGCTCTAACCTCTTACCGTGATTGATATTCTATTCCTGACCTGGACTTTTGCCCCGCCGATGCACAATGCTACAATAACGCTGCCGGTTTACGGGGAGGAAGCCAGGATGGACGATTGGACTGACGAACAGACCATGATGCGGGAGATGGTGCGCCGGCTGGCGCGGGAGAAGCTCCTGCGGATTGCGGCGCGGATTGACGAGGAGGAGGTTTTTCCGGAGGAGGCGTATCGGGCGCTGGCCGGGGCCAAGCTTTTCGCTTTAGCCGTGCCGGAGCGCTACGGCGGGGCGGAGGCGGACGTGACCACGCTCTGCCTGGTGATGGAGGAGTTGGCCAAGGTCTCGCCGGCCTGCGCCCTCATGGTCTTTTCCACCCAGGCGGTCTATCAGGTGCTGCGGGAATGCGCGAGCCCCGAGCAGGCGGACCGCTTTTTCCCGGACATGGGCCAGGGCGACCAGCTCGCCTCTTTCGTGCTCACCGAGCCGGACTTCGGCTCGGACGCGGCCTCGCTCCGCACCCGGGCCGAGCGGCGGGGCGACGGCTACCTGCTCAACGGCGCCAAGGTCTTCATCACCTCGGCCTCGGCCGCCCGCTACTTCCTGGTCTTTGCCCGCACCGGTCCGGGCGAGCGGGAGCAAGGGATCAGCGCCTTCCTGATCCTGCGCGACACGCCGGGCCTGGTGGTCGGCAAGGCGGAGGACAAGATGGGCCTGCGCGGCTCCATGACCAATCAGGTCATCCTGGAGGACGCCCGGGTCTCCGCGGCGAACCGCATCGGCCAGGAAGGCGAGGGCTGGAAGATCCTGACCGAGGTCGCCAACGTCATGCGCTTGTGGGGCGCCGCGGCCATGGCGCTGGGGATTGCCGAGGCCGCTCTTGAATGCGCGGTGTCTTACGCCAGGGAGCGAAAGCAGTTTGGCCGGCCCATTGCCGGGTTCCAGGCCCTCCGCTTCATGCTCGCGGACATGGCGATCCTGGTCGAGGCCTCCCGCAGCCTGATCTATTCCACCGCCCGGATGATTGACCAGGGCCGCGGCAGCAAACCGGAAATCGAGTCGCGGGTCTCGATGGCGAAGTGCTTCGCCTCCGACGCGGCCATGAAAATAACCACCGACGCGGTGCAGATCCTGGGCGGCTACGGCTACACCAGGGATTACCCGGTCGAGCGGATGATGCGCGACGCCAAGGCGCTGCAGATCCTGGACGGCACCAACCAGATCCAGCGGATCGTCATCGCCCGGAACCTGATCCAGGACTAACCCTGCCCCGGAGGAATGAAACGATGAAACCGAAAACGTGCTGGCTGGTATCTTTTGCCATTCTGGCTTTGATCAGCAAGTCTTCATTCGGCGCGGAATCGCCTCCGCGAACCCTGACCGTGGCCGCGGTGCAAACCGCCAACCTCGACGCCAACTACGAGCAGAGCCGGGCCATAGCCGAGCGGATGGTGGTTGAGGCGGTGGAAAAGGGCGCGCGGTTGATCCTGCTGCCCGAGTTCGCCCTGATCGGCTACCGCTTCCATGACGATATTTGGAAGATGGCCGAGCCGCTGGAAGGCCCGACCGTGGCCTGGATGCGCGGGCTTTGCCGGCGCTATCAGATTTATCTCGCCACCTGCATCCTGGAGGTCAAGGACGATGACTTCTACGACACCCTGGTGCTGGTGGGACCGGGCCAGGCCGAGCTTTGGGCCCATCGCAAGATCGAGCCGGCCCTGTTCGAAGCGCGTTACTTCAAGGGCGCGGGGCTGAACCCCGCGGTGTTCGAGACCCCGCTCGGCCGGATCGGCGTGGCCATCTGCTACGATACCTCCAAGAGTCACACCATTCGCCACCTGCTCCAGGGCCGGCCGGAAATCGTGCTCATGACCTACTCGGCGCCGGAAATCCCCATTGCGCTCAAGAGCATGAACCGGCTCAACGTCCAGATCAACCTGGAGTTGCCCGTGCTCTACGCCCGCGTGCTCGGCGCGCCCGCGGTGATGGTGAACAAGACCGGAAAATGGGACTCGCCTTTCCCCATGCTCCCCCTCGTCCCGCTCCGCTCGGAATTCGCCGCCCGCTCCCGGATCGTGGCCGCGGACGGCACGGTGCTGGCCGCGCTGGAAAAAGAAGAGGCGGTGATCGCGGCCGCGGTGGAGCTGGGCGCCGCTATCCAGCCCCGGCCCCAGGAGATCCCCGAGGGCCGGTGGTTCGTGCCTTACAGCGGCATCATGCGGTGGTTCAGCGACTTCACCTTTCATCGCGGCGCCCGCCGCTACCAGCAAAGCCAGGCCCGCAAAAAGGCGGTGGAGGAAGCCAAAGCCCGGCACCTCGTCAACTCCCCGTGTGCCGGCGACATCGGGAACGAAGATTGAGGAAAACGAAGAAAGGAGAGGATGCAAATGATCGTGTTGGCGGCAACCTTGAAAGCCAAGGCAGGCAAAGAAGAGCAGTTGATCGCGGCTATGAAGAAACTGGTGGCTGCGGTCCGGCAGAACGAGCCGGGCGCGCTCGATTACACACTCCACCGCTCCAAGAAAGACCCTGCAACGTTCCTGGTCTATGAAAAATACCGGGACGATGCGGCCATGAAAGCGCACATGGGTTCAGTCCATTTCCAGGAGGCCAGCAAAAAGTTCGGAGAGCTTTTAGCCGGCCCGCCAGGGCTGGAGATGTTCGAGGTGATCGAGTAAGCTCGGCCAGCCATCATACTGCTTGCACCACCAAGACACGAAGGCGCTAAGAGAAAGAAAATCTCTTTAGCCCTTTTGGTGTTTGTGGTAAAAATCTTCATCCGCAGATTTTCAGAAAAGCTACAAGCTGATCAATCTGGCAGGGGGACAGGCATTCCTGCCGGTCAACCGTTAATCCTTGTGCAAAGCTGCATTAACTTAAAACTTGAGATCGAACCCCCAATCCTTCAGCCTTTCCAAAAGCTCAATGACTGATTCAAGATAGCCCATCCAATATAAAAAAATAATAATTAAAACAATCCCTAATCCGATGATGGCTTTAAAAATGACTTCCACAATGAAATCTCCAAATTTATCCTTAAGCTTTTTAACAATCCACCAATCATCCACATTCGTTTTCAGCAGCCTCTTCCACCAGGCGATCTCACTTGCCGCTCCTGGCGTGTGTTCAATAGTTTGCTTTATTTCTCTCTTTACCTGAGTATGACTGGGAGTCCTGGAAACTCCCGTGATACAGCTTTCAATTTGTGCAACTGCATCCTGTGCACGGCGAGCAGTCTCTTGCAAGTCATTGTCCCGGCCAGCATCAGCGCCCGACTGTGGGTCGTTTTTGATTGTCAGTGCCCTTGCCTGGATTTTAACCCAAAGCTTTTCTATTGCCGATGCTTCAGATATTTGGTAAGAGTTGCCCCATTGCAATAATGTTTTCGATAATTTGCCAAATTCTTCCATAGACCTGGACATCCTTCCCGATGATGTTAAGTAAAGACCGGATTGATATTCTTCGGTTTCGATTTTCTGGTATTCTTGTGCTGTAGTAAATGGGCCTGGGTTTCCAGTATAAACCATCATTTTATCAAAGACGGATGAAATTCGATAGGTGAGATATTTTTTCAAGTAGTTATTCCAAGTTTCGCTTACCCTGAAAAACTCACTGGCATCTGGCGGTTGTGCTTTTCGGATTGCGCCAGATTTGAGGGACTTCTTCGCCCTATCCATTTCCGCCTCTTCTCTCGGGTGTCCAGTTAAAGGATCAGACTTCTTATATACTCTCGAACGTTTCTTTGTTGATCCCTCAGGCCCCCATGAAACCTCCTCTTCTGTCCAAGAATCAGATTGTTCCCAATCAAGAAATAGTTGGGACATTAAATTATTGCCAAACTCTCGGAGAGCATCTAAAGTAACTATATATTGGTATTTCTTTAATAGAGGATCTCCTATACCCAGCAGTTTAGGGTCGTATCTATCCGGCTTATATGCACCTATATCCAAGAAAATATTGAAATTCCTTATTTCAAAGTGAGATCCAGAAACTTCAAAGCCATTTCTTAAAAAGCGTAAGAACTTTTCCGCAATAGATTGGCTACAAGCTATTTTTAAACAGTCACCATCCCCTTTTACGCAATTACTTTTCGAAATACTATATGATTTCAATTCTGTTTGCAAATGAGCCATGATTTGATCAATAAGGTGGGTTCCTTCATCGTTTGCCAGTAGCTTGGATTCTTTCATGTCAAGGTAAATCAAAAACTCACTAGAGATTGAAACGTCCGGCTTGCCCTGGCCGCCCGCGGCCTGGCCTTCGCTCTCGCTGCTTCCCGCGCCCTTCACGTCCGGGACGGTCGTGCTCGCGGTATGAACTTGGATTAAACCTATCAGATTTTTAATAAAGTAGACGGCGTCGCGGGCTTCCATTCTCAGGTTGAAGTATTCTGTGTTACGCTCCTTCATGTAGGATTCTTCGCCCGCATCCTGTTTTGCCAGCGCCTCCAGGTCGCGCCAGTCATGGTATCCACGCTTCGTGATCCCGTTCTCCCATTTCTGCAAGGCGGTTATGAGAGACCTTATGTGCCGGAGCAATTTATCGGCCAGGTCGCGGGATAGAGCAGGGTGCACGGAAAGCTCATTCCGCAACGGATGGTTTGAACTTTTGCGAAAAGAATGGTCAATCCCGGCATAGAGACAAACCTCAGCGAGGCGGGAGCTATTACCGAAACATGGCGCATGTTGTAGAGGCCACCAAGCATCTAGGGATTCAATCAGAAGTGCAAGCCTTTCCTCAATCGAGAGCGAGATTTTGCCACCAGATTCTATCAACTGATCCAGAACTTTTGTCCGCAACGGGTGGAGTTCGGGAGCGCCCGGATCAAAGGGCGGACCTAACTCAAGCGGAATATGGTATATCTTGCCCTCAATTACGAGTGGTAGTAAGTTAAGTATCGGCTCTTTTTCGTTCGGAGATTTTTTCTTGGCGGGCATGTCCGCACCGGGCGCTTCGCCCTGGCCGCCCGCCTTTTCAAACGCCCCATGCGTCACTGGTATAGCCGCTTGCCGAATTTTGTCCTCTACGTCTCCGAGCATGTTTTCAATGCGCTCAGCTAAGTTTCTGAGGTCATTAATCAATCGTTCCGCCTCGGAAGACGGTAAAATAATTGACCGCGCATTCATTCCCAAAAGTGATATTTTGGAAATGAGGGAATCAAGCAAATGACCGCCTTGGATTTGGTGAGAGTCAAGAACCGCCTTTAGAACCTCTTTTGACCCTAAAAAGTATTTCGCCGCCTCGGATAAGAAACTGCCATCCCCCAAGATTCCATTAGGGTATTGCAAGAAAAAGTGGAGTTGAAACAGAAAGTCTTCTTTTTTCTTTTTGAATTCATCATGACTCTGGGTGCACAAACGAACCAAATTATGGTCCAATTTCGGGGGAGTGAGGTCAGGAAGGCTCTCTAAAATAGCTTGAGGGTTTCTATTGTAATGACTTGACTTGCCTTGACCTTTGCTTGGGTTGGTATCGTTGGCATCCTGGGGTTCTGGAATAGGAGTATCATCAGACGTTCGGCCCTTCGCTCCGCGCTGGTCATTACTCTTGGACATATCGCGCCTCGCTTTCGCGTTTCCTCGCAACGGGTTTGGCCGGGGCAGGCGGTGCGAGTTTCCGCTTTTCGGGTGCGACCCTATCCTCAGGCCATGAAAGCTTTTTTTTCCATTCTACCCTCTACTCTAACTCTTTGCAAAGCATGTTTTCCAAGGGGCACTGTCAATACATCCTGTTGAAATTCAGTTGGAGTTGATAAGCCGGTAATCTCCCGAACCGTTCTTTCTCCTCCTGGCTTAACAGATAGGTCGCCAGGATCTGCACCGCATGTTCTTCACTACGAACGCGGTCTTATCCAGCGACCGAAGAGCGGTCGCGGCTACTTGACACCTGACACGCGGCCTGAACTCGGATACGTTCACGTGCACGGGATTTTAATCTTCACCTTGCCACCCTGCCACTTTGACACCATGACACCTTCGCCTATTCCTCCCCGGCCAGGGCCTGGTGGATGTAATAGGCCAGCCGATCCAGCTTGCGCGAATTCTTGAACCTCCGGCCATACCACTCCGCCGCCCGCAGCACTTCCTCCCGGGCAAACCCGTCCTCCAACAGCGCCGTGATCTCGGACAACGCCGCGTCCCGCTCCTCCGGCGTGGGCTTCACCCCGCTCGCCTTGAAAAACCCGGCCGCGATCTCGCCCACGCTCACCCGGGGAGGGCCGGCCTGGTTCACATCGGCAAAACGCTCCTCGTTGAGCGGCGATTCCAAGGGCTTCTCCCGGAGCTTTTCCGGCCGGGCCGCGGCCGGCTTCGCTGCCGTTGCCTTTTCCGGCGCTGCTCCGGGTTTGCCGGCCCGGATTTGGGGGGAAGGCGAAGGACCTGCCGGCACGGGCTTTTGCCTCCGGCCGGGGGGTCTTTTGGGGATGGCTGGACCCGGCGCGGCCGGTTTGGGTATAGATGCTGCACTATATGTAGATTCTTCTCTTTTAGTCAATTTAGTCGGCTTGGCCGGTATTCTGGCCCCCGCCCGGGCCGCTTCCGCTCGCGCTCCCTCCGCCCGCTTTTCGCCCAGCCGCACTCCCGGCTCCCCCACGCCATCCAGCGCCTCGGCCGGCAAGAACACGCGGTAGAGCGTGCCCAAGTTGCGCCGCGCCAGGGGCTTGAGGTGCCCCTTTTGCACCAGGCCGTCGAGCGCCACGTGCAGCCGGCGCTCCGAGAGCCGGCACCGGCGCTCGAGCTCGCGCTTGCCCACCCAGCAGTAGTTGCGGCCCTCGCCGTAAGCCAGGCGGACCAGGTGCTGGTAAACCGCCTGCTCGATCGGCGTCTGCAGCAGGGCGAGCCGGTCCCAGACCGAAACCGGGATCGCGGCAAAGCCGGCCTCGACCCGGGCGCCGCCCAGCCATTCGCCCGCGACCGAGAGCAGGGGCAGGAGCCTATCGGGTCCGGGCCGGGCCAGTTCCAGGGCTTTCAGCTCCGGGCTGTGGTCCAGGCCGCCGGTGATCAGTTCCCGGCTGCCCGGCACCGGCCGGTAATAGTATGGGGCCGCGGTTTCCGGTTCATCGGTTTTCATTTAACCCTCCGATCTGAAGATACTACATAAATTGCACTCTCTATAATATCCCCGGTTAAAAACATTGTCAAGTCAAAAGTCAAGGCGACCTCGCCTTTGACCAAACCGGTTTTCCGCCGGCGGGAGGGGCGCGCGGAGGATGAAGCGAGACCGTCGGTCGTTCAGGGCTTGCGCTGGCTGATTTTGCGGTCGAGGAGGAGCGAAGCGATGGTGTTTTTCTGGATCTGGGTGGTGCCGCCGGCGAGCGCCCAGGCCCGGGCGTCGCGGTAAAGGCGCTCGACGGCATAATCCTTCATGTAGCCGTAGCCGCCGTGGATTTGGAGGGCGGCGGAGACCACCTCGTTGACCGTCTCGTTGCAAAAGGCCTTGGTGATCGAAGCGAGGATAGGCTCGGGGAAGGGTTCGGCCGAGGCGGCGGCGCGGTAGAGCAGCGAGCGCATGGCCTCGACCTTGATCTTCATCTCGGCCAGCATCCACTGCAGGCCCTGGAATTCGGCGAGCTCGCGGCCGAACTGCTTGCGCACCCGGCTGTGGTCCAGGGCCAGGTCGAGCGCGGCCGCGGCCAGGCCCAGGCAGACCGCGGAGTTGCCGCAGCGCTCGCTGTTAAAGGCCTGCATCATCTGGCCGAACCGGCCGGCCGGCAGCAGCAGGTTTTCCGCGGGCACCGGGCAGTCCTCGAAGACCAGCTCGGCCGAGGAGAAGCCGCAAAGCCCCATCTTGTCCTCGATCTTGCTCACGCTGAATCCGGGCGAGCCGCGGTCAATCACCAGCGCGCCCAACCCCTTGGCCCCGGGCCGGTCCAGAAGCCGGACCACGGTGGTGAAGACCTCGGCCTCGGCGCCGTTGGAGATGAAGCGCTTGACTCCGTTGACCAGAAAATGATCGCCCTTGAGCACGCCGCGGGTGCTGAGGTCGGTGGCCGCGCTCCCGGCCTCCGGCTCGGTCATGGCAAAGGCGGCGAGCTTCTCCCCCGAGGCGCACGCGGGCAGGTATTTTTGCTTGAGCGCGTCCGAGCCGAAGGCGGCGATGGCGCGGGAAGCCACGCCGGCGTGGATGAGGTAAACCCCGGCGGTGGCGGCGCAGGCCCGGGCCAGTTGTTCGAGCACGAGCACGAACTCGAAGGTGGAAAGCCCCTGGCCGCCAAAGGCCTCGGGCAGGCAAAGTCCCATCAGTCCCAGCTCCGAGAGCCGGGCTACGTTCTCGGCCGGGAAGCGCTTCTCCCGGTCGCAGGCCTCGGCCCGGGGCGCGAACTCGCTCCGGGCGAGCTTTCGCACCTGGTCCTTTAGCAAAGACTGTTCGGAACTGAGGCTGAAATCCATCCCTTTACCCCCGCTATTTTTTCCAATTCAGGTCTTAATCGCAGCCGCCGCGAGCAGGTCTTTCACCCGGACGAGCGCGCTTCTACGGTTCCGGAATCCCGAAGGCCATGACCGGCAGCCCGGGCAAAGCCAGCGAGGTGTCGGCGTGGCCCAAAACAATGGCGGCCCGGGGCGCGAGCAGGGTCTCCTGGAGCTTCCCGAAGACGTTGTAGATCCGGGCGATGGGCTGGCCCTGCTTGACCAGGTCGCCGGGCTTGGCCATGAACCGGATCACCCCGCTCGAGGAGCTGCGCGGCTGGTGGGAATACCAGAGAAGCTTGTCTCCGAACTCCACCGGCAACTGATAGGGCGGCGTCTCTTCGGCCGGCGCCGCCATGCCCAGCTCCACCAGGATCTTCCAGGCCGCGTTGACCCCGCGCGTCACATTCATCTCGTTGACCACGTAGGCCTCGCCCAGCTCCAGCGAAAGCGCCGGGACGTCCTGCTCGAGCAGGCTTCCGGTCAAGGTTCTCTTTAGTTCCTCCACCTTGGTGTCCGACTCCCGCTCGTGGATCACCAGGAACCCCGTCTGCCCGGCAAAGCGCTTGACCGTTTTAAAGACTTCCTGGCGCTTGGGCCCGGGGTTGGGATCCACCAGGGCATAAGGGATGGACTTGATCCAGTCGTTGTGCAGGTCCAGCACCAGGGCCGGCTGGGTCTGGACAATGGAGCTGAAGATCTTGTGCGCGATCCGCTCGGCCACCGAGCCGGCAAGGTTGCCCGGGAACGAGCGGTTGAGGTCTTCCTTGCTCACCCCGATGTGGCGGGACGCGGTCTCGAAACCGATCGGGTTCATCAGCGGGAAGGCGGAGAGCGATCCCTTGAGCAGGGGCCGTTTGCGCAGGCGCCGGAAGATCTCCTGGATCACCACCATCCCGCCCACCTCGTCGCCGTGCACGCACCCGGTCAGCCAGACCATGGGGCCGGGGTGGATGCTTTTGGCTTCCATCAGCGCCAGCCGGCGGGAGGACAGGTCCGAGCCGGTCAGGATGCGGGAGAAGGAATACTTCAGCCGCTGCACCGATTTCGGCTCCACCTTTCTTTCCGCGGGAGACTTCTGAGCCATGCCAACCTCCGCCGATCATCCTAGCATACTTCTCCAAACAAGAGGAAAAAGGCTTATCCGCATATTTCGCAGATTAAGGAAATTCTTTAACACAGGGACCACAGAGGACACTGAGCTCTAAAGCCAAAAACCCCAGGAAAATTGAAACACAGAGACCACAGAGGACACGGAGCTCTAAAGCCAAAAACCCCAGGAAAATTGAAACACAGAGACCACAGAGGACACGGAGCTCTAAAGCCAAAAACCCCAGGAAAATTGAAACACAGAGACCACAGAGGACACTGAGCTCTAAAGCCAAAAAACCCCTGTGCTCTCTGCCTTCGGCCCGAGCTCAGGCCGAGGGGTGCGCTCTGTGTTAAATTCCTATTCCTCCTGCTTTTTCTTATCTTTGCCCTGGCTCTTAACTCTTTGTAAATATAAGCTTTCTTCTTCTCTGTGCGCTCTGTGAGCTCTGTGTTAAAATCCTGATCCTTTTGCATTTTTTGCTTGACTTTGCTCAAGCTCCTGGCCTAGAATGGCGACAAAGGAGGCCAGAGCACCCGGAGATGAAGACCTCGGAAACCATGCCTCAAATTTTTAGCCCACCCCTCCCTTCCGCGGCAGGGTGGGTCCCTGACATCCCTCGATTGCGACTCGGGACAGGCCCTGACACCTCTCCCGTGAGGAGTCCAAACCCATGAACCTGAAACCCTCCTCCTCTCCTTTATCGAGTGTCTTCACATTTAATGCTGCCTGAGGAGCAACTATTATTGTGCGATCATCCATAGAGGCTAGTAGGGTGCCGCTTAAGGGCATCCTAAACGAATTCCGTACTGCACTGGAAAAAGAAATCGAAGCAGCTAGTCAGGGAGCTGAGGGTTCGGCTGTTTCTCTTCTCAATGGTCGCCGCATTGCTCAAGTTGGTGGCAACTATCAATACCTTTTTAATGTTGAAAATGTATTGAACTTACCAAGTGATTCACCTGGCGATCTCTTCGTCTCTGATCATCCCCCCTTGCAAATTACAGTTATTTCCATTGATGGAATGATAATAACATTAAGTGTACCTGAAGATTTAGGTCAGTTTGTGCCAATTGCAAAGCTTAAAAGCGATATGGCCTATCTTATGCGGATATTGATTAGAAGAATCGAAGAGCTTGCGAATAACGATAACCCAGTTGTACAGCGAGTTCTTGGTAAAGTTTCTTCTTCCGGAGATCCAGTAATCATCGAAATGCCAAATCTAAATAAAGAACAGAGCGAGGCAGTGGCATCAAGTATTGGGAGAAACATTACATTTATTGGGGGTCCTCCTGGTACAGGAAAAAGCAGGACAATTGGCGCTATAGGTGAGCAATTATATCATAGGAAGCGGTCTGTTCTCCTTGTGTCTCACACCAATATTGCCGTAGATCAAGCTTTGATTTATATTGGCGAGGCATTGGACCCTAAAGAGCTTTCAGAGGGACATGTTTTACGAGTTGGAGAACCCAAGGACCAGCGCTTAATATTAGAGTTTCCCGACCTCTTGGCAAGTACCCACGTTGATAAGAGGTCCGCTGAACTTTCTGAACGTCGCGATTCATTAAAAGTTGATCTTGATAGCTCTGCTAGCATAGTCATTAAGTTGAGTCGTCAGATTGACATTTGTGAGTGGGTAATCGTCGCTGTCGACTATATTTCCGCCTGGGATAAAGAGCTTGTGCATATACATGAAATGGAAGAAGGCCTTGAAAAGGCACGAAATGAAGCTTTTGCTTTGAATAGCGATTTGAGAAACTCTGAAGAAGGTGTCAGGGAAGCTAATAAAACTAAATATTATTTAGCTGAAAGCGAGGCTATTTCTGAAATATTAAATAACCTTAAACAGAGCCTTGATAATGCTATAGGGAAACAAAATGATCTTTTCAATAAACTTACTAAAGAGAGATTATTACTTGAAGCGACCTCCGCTGTTGGCTGGTTAACACGCAAGTGGAAAAGCTTGCCCAACCCGGAGGACCAGGAAAAGGTAGTGATATCATTTCAAAATGAATATAATGATATCCAAAAAGATATAGATGTTATTAAGAACAAAATAGTTGGAAAAGAAGCTGAACTATCCGATCTTAAAGAAAAGATAGCTTCATTTCAGCTTACGTATTCCCAAGATCCTGATCAAATTATCAAGGAAGCCGAGTCTAAGTCATTAAGGCTGAATGATCTTCACCCACTAATCCGGCAGAAACAAGCTGACATCAGTCACAGGCACAAAGAGCTTGGGATTACGCTAAGTGCGCGGCTCTCTTATCTCAGAGCTATGAATTTGACAAATGTAGTAGCCGGAACTATTGAGGAGATCTTTTCAGCAATCAAGGAGACTCATGAAAAAGCCTTTTTGCAGGTAGCCGGATTGGATATTAAAACTCTTCGTCAAGAGAAAGATGGTTTGAACCAGAAAATAAAGGATATTGAAAAAGCAATTGATGAAATTGAAGAAGCCTTGAAAAGGGTTGAGGAAATAGTTATCAGTGAAGCAGCAATTGTCGCGACTACATTAACTAGAGCTTACCTTCGTGATTCGATTCAAAAAAGACGTTTCGATACTGTCATTCTTGATGAAGCTTCTATGGCACCTATTCCAGCTTTATGGGTCGCATCTAATTTGGCCAACAACAATGCAGTTGTTGTAGGTGACCATATGCAATTACCACCGATTGTTCAATCTGATAACGAATATGCCCAAAAATGGCTTGGCCGCGATATTTTCGAGGTATCAAATATAGACAAGCGCATTCATTCAGATTATTTTATTTCCTTGCGACAACAGTTTAGAATGCATCCAGATATTTGTGCAATTTGCAATAATCTTATTTACGATAAACGTCTTGAGAACGGAGAAGGGGTAGAGAAAGATCATGATTTAGATGACTGGTATAATAGGGACTGGGGGCACGATCATCCTGTGCTCTTGATTGATACCCAGAAAGCTGGTGCTTGGGTAACTAGTGTAAGAAGAGGATCAAGAAGCAGTAGGCTAAATTTTTTATCAGCCACAATTTGCATAGATATCGTGGATCAATTATTGAAAAAGGATCGTCCTGAGCTACACCCCTCGAAAAGACCTCGAATCTTGATTGTTTCGCCTTATAGACCTCATGCGCAATTACTCAATCTTCTAATTAAGGAACATGACTATCAAAGCGAAGTAGTCGCGGGCACTGCACACAGTTTTCAAGGCTCCGAAGCAGATGTTGTAATTTTTGATCTTGTCAATGATGAACCCCACTGGCGCGTCGGAATGTTTGATCCGAAGCGTGATAAAGATAACAAGCAGTTACTTAATGTTGCATTAACAAGATCCAAGAAAAGGCTCATAATTGTAGGTGATTTTAATTATATTAATAAATTATCAAAAAATGCTTTTATCGGGAAGCATCTTATTCCATTTCTTTTAAATAATTATTGTTGTGTAAATGCCCTTGATATTGTGCCTGCCAATCTTTCCGCAAGGGTTGCAAGAGCACATTTTGATACAATTGGAGGAGGCATTGAAGTAATGGCTCCGAGCATTATTGTTACTCAAGACAAATTTTATCCTATTCTACTAAAGGATATTGAAAAAGCAAAATCAAAAATAATTATTTATTCTGCATTTATCACTAGCGATAGATTAGGTCAAATCGAACCCCATATTAGGGCAGCTTTAGATAGAAAGACACGTGTTTATGTTGTAACAAAACCCAAAATCGAAAGAGCTAAAGGGGACTTAAGTTCGTATAGATACTTTGAAAAAACATTGAAGGATTGGGGAGTTACTATTATACATAAAAAGGGTATGCATGAAAAGGTTATATTGATTGATGATAATATATCATGGATAGGCTCACTTAATGTTTTAAGTTTTAGCAACACTCAGGAGATAATGGAGCGTCGAAGCAGCAATTCTGTCATGAAGCAATTGTCTGATAGTCTCCGTGTCGATGATCTCATTGCTCCTTATGTTGACGAGGATCACATTTGTCCAATTTGCGGTGATGAAATGATTGCAAGCGAAGGGCGTGATGAACCATTCTATTGGCGATGCACTGCGGATGATTGTTACACTCGAAATATAAATGAAGAACCATTAAAAGGAGATGTTATCATTTGTTCAAATTGTCGTGCAGAGGTCGAGTTTGGAGAATGGGGAAATAAGGCCGCTTGGCGTTGTATTGAAAACAAAAAACACCACCAAAGGGTTGGCCGCACTCATTTAATGCTTCGTAAAATGCGTGATAAAATACCTCGTAACAAATTGAAGGAATTGGACAAAATATTTAACATCAATAGGATAAAAATGTAAGACTAGCAAAATGAGGGTCATAGCCTGACCATTCACTATTTTGCCAAAGCCCCTATCTTTTTTCGCAGAGGAATTGGGGTCAACGCTTCACATACATGAGCAGTAAACAGTGCACCCCGCTAGAAGGCGGGGCAGGCAGTGGACAGTGATTGAAGGATGACAGGCAGGAGAGACTCCGCCGGAGCGCTCCCGCCTGCGCGTAGCCCGCTACGGCGGGCGTAGGCAGGACGTCCTCCGCGAAGGCGGAATGCCGGTTAAGAAGGTTGACGGTTGGCAGTTGGCGGTTGGCGGTCAAAAGCAGTAGGCAGTAGTCAGAGGATGCGCGGCTGTGGTCAGCCACGCCCCTAAAGTCGTCTGTTGACCCAAAATTTTAGCGCCCTTCGTGTTCTTCGTGTCCTTGGTGGATGACAGGAAAGTAGGCAGTCAACAGTAGGCAGTATTAGCGGATGCGCGGAAGAATGCGCGGGTGCGGCTTCGGCCGTGAGCTCCCTTCGGTCTGAGCCTCAGGGTCGAAGACAGCCCGAACGGGCACCCGCGCCCCTAAGGTCAGCCACGCCCCGCAGGTTCGGTAGTTGGTCATCACTTTTCAAATCTCTCAAGCCTCCTGCTTCCAGCCTCTTGCCTTTTCGTTGCTTGACGGGCCAAAGGCTTTGTGCTAGGTTTGAAAGCGGGAAGGGGGTGAGTCCAACAGTCCCCTTTGACATCATCCTCAGCTTCATTCTCGGAGCTGTAATCGTGCTCGCCTGCTCGGCCCGGGTGAAAGAGGAGGAGTCCGCCTTTTTCAACCCCTATTTCCTGGGCGCGGTGTTGTTCGAGGTCTGCTTCTTTTTGCCCTTTGGCGTTTACCTGTATTATTTCTACCCGGACTGGAGCTGGATGTATTTTTTCGACCCGGGTAAGCTTCAGCCGCAGACGCTGAAGCTCCTGGGACTGGTGGCCATGGCCTGCTACCTCGGCTCCCTCATCCTCGGCTTTCAGGTGGCCCAATTCCTGATCCGCCAGGGCCGGGCAAAGGTCGCTTTGTTGATGATCGCTACCGCCCTGGTCGGGTTGGGCATCTTCAGCTTGATCACGATCAACCGGCTGATGTTTATCGGCAGTTACGCGGACTTTCAGGCCGGGCTGTCCACCCTGCTCTTGCGCCACCGGGTCGGATACTTGAATACCATGGTCGGCATCATCATGGCCGGCTCGCTCTTCTTCATGATTCGGACGTTCCGGGCCGCTCCGGAAAGGCATTAGTCCCTGACGGCTGAAATTGTCGCCAAAACGGACACGAAATTATGCAGGAGGGGAAGGAAGATTTTCACGCCAAGGCGCAAAGCCTTATACATTTCTCATTGCTTTTAATCTTGGCGTCTTTGCCCCTTGGCGGCTTTGCGAGAAACTCTTTTTTTCCTCTCTTTGGTTCCGGCTCGGCCGGGTTAGGCCTTGGGCTTTAGGCTTCAAGAGGATGGATGGGCAAGCAATGCACCTGCTAAAATATAGTCGCTTCTGCGTTTGCCTCGCCGCGGCGATTCTGGTTGCGGTCCAGGCCGGGTCCGCCGGCCCGGCCCAGGAGCCGGGGCCAGGGGAGGATGTGTTCGCGGCGCCGCCATCCGAAGCGGAAAATAAAGGGATCAACCTGGGTCCGAACGTCAACTCCGAGTATTCGGACTTTGGCCCGGTGATCTCGGCCGACGGCAATTTCCTCTATTTTACCTCCGATCGTCCCGGGGGCCTGGCCGGCCAGGAATTCTGGGTCTCGGAGCGGGTGAACGGGGTCTGGCAGCCGGCGAAGAACCTGGGCCCGCCGGTGAACACCCCGGGGGATGAAGGCCCGGACGTGTTTTCGACTGCGGAGGACGCTCTCTACTTTACCGCGTGTAATCGCTCGGACGGCCTGGGCGGATGCGACCTCTACATCACCCGGAAGACCAAGGAGGGCTGGACCGCTCCCCTCAACTTGGGCAAGCCGATCAATACCGAGGCGAACGAGGTCAACGCTTCCATTGACGCCACCGGCGCGATCCTGGTCTTTGCCTCGGACCGGCCGGGCGGGCTGGGCAATTATGATCTCTGGATCTCCCGCCGGGCGAAAAACCCGATCGGCGCGGTCCCGCTTCTCCCGGAACATTTCCGCTGGGGCACTCCCGAAAATCCGGGCCCGGCGATCAATACCCCGGGCTGGGAAGGCGTGGGCTTCATCCTGCCCGACGGCAAGACCCTTTATTTCAGCTCCACCGGCCGGGGCGGACTGGGCAAGGCCGATATCTTCAAGTCCATCTTTGACGGCGACAATTGGAGCAAGCCCGAGAACCTGGGAGAAATTATCAACACGCCCCGGGACGATATTTACTTCTCCCTGCCCGGCTCGGGCGAGCTCGCCTACTTCAGCTCGGACATGCGCGGCGGCCGGGGCCGGGAGGACATCTACTCCATCTCCCTGCCCTTCCTCATTCCCCGCCGCCTCGTGCACGTCGTGCGCGGGTTTGTCCGCGATGGCAAGAGCGGAGGGGCGGTGGCCGCCCAGATCACACTCCTGGACCCGAAGACCAGGCAGGATTTTGCTTACACCGAGTCGGACCCGGAAACCGGCGCTTATCAGATCATCGTGTGCAAGTCGGAGGCCGAGCTGGTGGTCAAAGCGAAAAGGTATCAAACCTTTTCCGAACCCATGGCGCTGGCCGGCCAGGCCAAAATGTTGATCATGAAAGACGTCGAGCTTGTCCCTCTCTCGAAATAGGAGACCCGCATGACCCCGTCCTCTGCCCATGCCCTCTCCGCCCTGACCGACCTCTCCCTCTACCTGCCCCTGTTCGGCCTGCTGGTGCTGTTCGTGGTGCTTTTCTCCCTGGCCCTCCGGCGCGAACGCTGGCTTTTGCCCGGCACCCTGGCCGGAGTGGTGGTCTCCCTGTTCGTCTTCGGTCTTGTTGAATACCAGGGCCGGCTTCATGCCGCACTGCAGCCCAAGCCGGCTCCGGTCGGGGCGCAGGTGCCCGCGCCTGAGCCCCAACCGCTTCCGGAGCCGGTGAAGGAAGAGCCGGTCAAGCCGGCCCCCCCGCCGGTGGCAGCCCCCAAGGCCGAAGGACCCAAGCTGATCCCGGTGGACCCGAGCCAGATCCGCCTGGCCCAGCCCGCGCGGGAAACAGGGGATCTCAAGACCATCCGGGAAGCGCCTGCGCCCAAACCCGCGGCAGCGCCCGCTCCGGCTCCCGCGCCGGTCACTCCGTCGCCGGCTCCTTCACCCAAGCCTGAACCGGTAGGGGCGCGGGTGCCCCCGCCTGCGCCACCCTCAGTCCCTGCTGCGCCACCACCCAAACCGGCGCCTCCTCCTCAACCCATCGGTCCGCCGGCCCCGGGGACCGCGCCGGCCAGCGGCCTGCGCCTCGCGGTGGCATCGCCCTCGGCCAACTCCGGGAACTTGCTGGTGGAGATCAAGGGTCCGCTTTTGGAGACCGTGAAGGCGCACCAGCCCGACGCGCATTTGCTGATCGTGGTGGACGGCAAATACCGGCAGGTGATCAAGCCCACGCGGATCAAGCAGGACCGGGCGATGACCGAGCTGGGTCAGGCCGGGCCGGTGACGGCGATCAATTATTTCTGGGAAAATGTTTCGATCACCTTTGAGAACCTGCCCGCGGGGCCGCATTCGGTGATGATTGACGCCTCCTTGGATGACGCCGGCGGCCATTTCAGCGCGATGACCGGCGCGGAAAGCACCAAGAACGACTGGAACGGCTTTGTGGATATCTCGCCCGGCCAGACCACCACCATTGCCTTCGGCGGCAAAAACTGGATGAGCCAGCAGTTGGATCGCTTGCGCTAGCAAGCGGTAGCCGGTAGTCAGGTCAAGAAAAAACCATCCACGAAAAGACACGAAGGGACGCGAATAATCCCGGAAAATGCAATTAGGATTTAACCACAAAGACACAAAGGCTCTAAGTCAGAATGATTTCTTGCCGATTCGGCTGAAATTTTTTCCGCAATCCAAGTTGACCTCTCGCGCCTGACTCAGTGGTCTCAACCCGCTTATTGTTCGTGACTTTGTGCCTTTGTGGTTAAAAATCTTTGAAAAGACACGAAGGGACGCGAATAATCCCGGAAAATGCAATTAGGATTTAACCACAAAGACACAAAGGCTCTAAGTCAGAATGATTTCTTGGCAATTCGGCTGAAATTTTTTCCGCAATCCAAGTTGACCTCTCGCGCCTGACTCAGTGGTCTCAACCCGCTTATTGTTCGTGACTTTGTGCCTTTGTGGTTAAAAATCTTTGAAAAGACACGAAGGGACACGAATAATCCCGGAAAATGCAATTAGGATTTAACCACAAAGACACAAAGGCTCTAAGTCAGAATGATTTCTTGCCGATTCGGCTGGGATTTTCTTCCTGGTCAAAGTT
>Ga0299912_10000900_pt1 | contig 24128 bp, 27 predicted proteins | sample RVTome_2_FD_207667 | JGI IMG/M metagenome (GOLD analysis project Ga0299912, IMG submission 207667) | Soil microbial communities from uranium-contaminated site in the Upper Colorado River Basin, Wyoming, United States - RVT95D214 (version 2) ... | reverse complement strand
CCTTCCAAGAAGAGGAAGATTCTCGATCCTACCTGTGGGAAAAGGTATCTCTGGGCGGATTTTCTCAAGAGAGATATTGATGGAGCCCGGAAGCTGGACGGCTACGGGAAGGTGGTCTTCTCTGACATAGTCGATTATGGCCAAGAGGTCGTATCAAACGTCAAGGACCTCAAATTTCATAATCGATTCGACGGGATTGTTTACGATCCGCCTTACTTCTTCGGCTGCAAGCGTTCGAGCGATCCGCGCAGTGCTGATTACGGTGGGTATTCGCAGACCTACGCTGATCTATTATGGTTCATGGACATCGGTAATGAAAGATTCCCTCTCTGGCTCAAGGATGACGGGAAGCTCATCCTGAAGTGCAGCGATCAGTATCAGGTTAGGGAAAGGAAGTTTTACTCGCACCACTCGATGTGGATAAGCAGATTGACGAATTTCAGGATTGTCGATACTTTCATCTTCATACATCACCATATTTCGCCGACGGCTTTCCAGGTCAAGAATCGGCCTTGCTCGGTAACTATGCACACTTATTTCCTAGTTTTCCAAAAACTAGACTAGACGGATTGGAGCTTTAATATCGAAGGCTTGGCTTCGTATTTAACCCCTATTTGTATCCTGAGCCATTCTTCATCGGGCGCATAAAGATTATTTAAAAATAAGTTTAAAAAATGTACTTCAATCCCAATGGACTGCATTACTCATAGTTGCTTGGAAAGAATCTCTTCTTTGGATCAAATCATGCGGTAGAAGTTTATAATGCCATTTTTTCTTGGTTATTTTTGTGGCCTCTGTACACCATGCATCTGCTTCTTTTGCTTTTTCTATCACTTCCTCTTTTTTTAGTTCAGCGGAGCTTTTCACCTCAATTAGGAAATAATCTGAATCAGTCTCTACAACAAAATCTGGATAATACTTACCAAATTTGTATCTGATGAATATCTGGTTTCTGGGGTTTTTTACCCATTTTTTAACTTCATCGTCTCTATCTAAAATGTCGGCGAACCATTTTTCTTGTTTAGACTCAAATTTATTATCAACATAAACGGATTTACTATAACCTGTGATTACCACGTGTTTAATTTCCTCGTCCGAAATTGAGTCCTTATCTTTAACTCCGTAATCTTTGTCTATTAAGACTGAAAAAGGAGTAAATGTGTAGTTTTCTTTTTCTTTTGCGTGTTTCACCTTAATCATTTCATTAATTTTGTCTTGTACTTGAGTTTTAATATCATCAAATATGACGCTTCTATCCGATTTTAACAACTCTTCCCATTTTTCTTTTCTGTCGCTCTTAGCTGCCTTTATCATGTAGGCATTAATGATTTTGATTAAAGTCTCCTTATCATTATAATCTAACTCATCTATGCTTTCCAAAAGTTTAGTTAAAAGGAAAATATATTGGTCCTTTATTATAGTCTGAGTTGCGTCACCAATAGTTTCAGCCTTTTCCTCTACTAGATTGACACCTTCTAATTCAACTTTGGTCTTTTTCAATTCTTCAAATCTTGGTTCGATGTCAAAAAACTTCAAGGAACCCGAAACGCTTGTCGTGCCCTTTATCTGAGGTATGTTAATTTCGAATTTACTGTTTGTTGGTTTAACTTCATGAAGAATCAAGTTCCTATTTTTATCTTCGTCATCATCATAATTTTTAACTACTATATTGCCCTTTCTTGCTGCGTCGATTACTTCCCTATAATTATCTCCTTTTAACTTGTAAGTGATTACCGATAGTGTAAAGGCTCTTACATTTTTTTCTATTTCTTCTTTTGAAACATCGTAGAAAGGTAATCTTACTCCTCTTCCTATTGTTTGCTCGACCAATATTTCACTGATAGAGGCTCTTAGCGGAATGATTGTGTATATTGTTTTTACATCCCAGCCTTCCTTTAACTTGTTCACATGTATTACTACTTCTTTAGATTTTGAATCTTCTAACTTCAATAATTCCTCTATTTGAGCGTCCTCACTACCAGAATGCACAAACAAAGTCTTACCCTTAAATTCACCACCCATAAAGCTATCGGATTCTATTTTTTCTTGTATTTTTCCACCGTGTTTTATATCCTTTGTGCTAATGAAGCAAATTGGATTGATTAACGGCCTATTATTGTTTTTGCAGTAGCTTTCAAGGTAGATTTTATTCCTTTTATGAATCTCCAAACCATCGATTAATTTTAACTCCTCTAATTCGTCTTCGTAGCTTCTATCATTTTTCCTAATTATTGCCTGCAGTCTTTTCACTAGGCCGTCATTTACTGCATCTCCTAAAGAATACGAGTAAATGATATTCTTCTTATAAATCGGTGTGGCTGTAAACTCCAACCCTAGAACTGGTTTTAGGCCTTCTATTGCCTCTTTTGTTATCTCTGCTCGATAGTGGTGGCTTTCATCCATCAGCAGAATCAAGTCTGGTATATTTGCTAGCAATTCACCGAAAGAAGCCCCAAGTACTTCCCTAAATCTGTGAAACTTTAGAGTTTCCTTATCTTTGCGTCGGAATTTGTCGATGTTGAAAATGAATAAAGTGAATTTATTCTTGTCTAGGCGGGTTTGAGCAGGATCATATTTTTCGTAATTTTCACCTGTAATAACTTCGAAATTTGGAATGTCAGACCATCCCTTTAGCTCAAACCTTTTGTGCCCTTTTGTAAAGTCGGTGATGGTCTTCTGATAAATTGTCTCTCCGGGCGTTAGAATGAAGAAATTCTTCGAGATACCCTTTTGGTACAAATATGAGGTGCAGGCCGCCATCAATTTTGTTTTTCCTGTTCCAGTAGCCATATCGAATGTAAACGAGGGGAATTTTGTGTCAAAATCAATGGTACCTGGAATTGAAGCTTTAATTGTGTCAATATCTTGTCTCAAATCAATGCTTGATATCATTGAGTTCAATTTTATTAATGCCAATCTTTGTGGCTTCCAAAGTGATAGTTCTTGAACAATTTTATTTACAGTTTCCATTATTACGACACCAGCTTGAATCTTTTTATTATATCCCTAGGAATTTTCTTAATCTGGATGTTCGAGGGAAGTTCCAGTTTTGACATCTTCTTCATACAATAGATGACTAGGGACTCGTCCACGCTTAATTCGGGGATTAACTCATCAATGAGTTCTTGAGTTACAAATTCCTCAGTTACATGACAATATCTTTTATTATTAACCACTCCGTGTAATGGAGTTTTTCCTAAAAATTCCCGCCCAATGAACTTGAAACCTTCAATTTTGCAGACTGCCTCAACCAAATCACCATTGTCGTATGTAACGCTGACAAGGCCTGATTCATCGGTTTTGAATAGGCTAGGACCAATGTGATAATATCTGAAGCCGCCACCGTACGCGTACTTATCCTGGTCATCTCCTTCTATTACCGCCTTTAATCTTGGTTCACAATGGGTGTCGGCATGTTTCGCCATCTCTATCATAATCCATTTTCTACCCATTTTATGAGCAACGGCGCCTGTAGTACCACTTCCAGCAAATGAGTCTAAGACCCAATCGCCTTCTTCTGAGCCTAACTCGATGATTCTTCTAAGTAGTTTTTCCGGTTTTTTACTATTTTTAAAAACAACGTTGCCTTCTTGAGCGATTCCATACCACGAAATGTCATCCCAGAAATTTGTTAATAGTTCTGCAGGTTTATCTTCTCCATTTACTTTTTTAAATTTACCAGAATAAAATGCTATACATCTGCCATTAATAAAATACATATCGCCACGTTTTTCTCTATTTAAAACAAATACCTTTTCTCTTGTCTTTCTAGATTTATCCATCAATTCTCTAATTTTTTTAGATGGTTTTTGTAAGTCTTTTGTACTTATCACTCTATCTTTATTATTTATGGCATAATTGGCTTTGAGACTTTTCCTTATTTCCTTCCACATTAGGCCCCATTTTTCTTTTGCTTCTTTCCAATCTTTAAATTGAGTCAATTTTATAACTTCATCATCAAGAGAAATTATCTTCCATTTTTCAGGTTCTTCTTCTGGATTTATTATTACTTTTCCGTAGTCTTCATCATACTGAACTCCTACATAGATTGGTTTATTTTTATATGAATTATGATTTTTAGAATACATCAATATGTATTCGGTTACTGTAGTTGGACATAAGTTGATGGCTTTATATCCTGCTGTCGTAGCTTTTTTAACTGAAATTAATTGAAGAAAATTTCTCCTTCCAAATATTTCATCCATGATAATTTTCAAATGTCCAATTTCATTGTTATCTATATGTACAAAAATGACTCCTTCATCTGATAATAATTTATATAAAATTTCTAATCTATCTTTCATCATACTTAACCAAATGGAGTGTTCTAACCCATCATCATATCCCACTTCTTCTCCATCAGCGTTTATCCTAGACCCTGTATTGAAAGGCGGGTCAATATAAATTAATTTAACTTTACCTGCAAAGTCATCTTCTATAGCTTTTAATCCGATTAAATTATCTCCTTTTATTAACATATTTTGTTCTTCTTTAGGAATTATTTTATCACTAATTACCCATTGTTTTTTTTCAGAACTCCATATAGAATTTGGCTCTCCAATCTTCTTTTTTTCTTTTAGAATTCTAGTTTCTGCGACTCTTATATCATCAGGATTAACCCAGACATAATCCTTCTTCTTGTCATCCCAAATTAGGACTTTGTCTTTATTGAACCATGTTAGCTCTAGTTTATTATATTTTGACATTTTCAAACCCTACTTTTCAGCATTAGGCGATTTTAAGACTTGACCTGTGATTGTATACGATTTCAAGGTTCTTATTATTTAGGGTAAAAATAGGCTTGGGTTACACGGGCTAGTCTAAGGAAATTTTCAGAGATGCTATAGTAAAATTTACCCTAGCATACCCAGTCAAGATCAAAATTAGTCATTCCTCCCTCCACTTCTTCTCTATCTCTTCGTCCTTCTTCCCGCAGTTCGGGCAGGCGTCGCTTACGATGACGCTTTCGGACTTGCTCCTCCTCATGGCCACACTACGCCCGGCCCGGCAGGCCGTGCGTTTCGCGGAAAAGGCTCCTTTCTTTACCATGAGTTCTATCGTGCCCTTCCCACAGAACGGGCAAGGCCAGTACTCGTAATCGAGGGCTGACATATAGTAAAAATGCAGTTCTATCGATATATTTCCCAATTTAAAAGGCGAGTTGTCGAATGTTTCGGAATTTACGGCAATCTATGCATCCGTGAGAGGTATGATATCAACTTGACAAAATACTCTTATGCCCGACGAGTCCGAGCTCAAAAAGACGATAGCCAAGAGACTTAAGGGCAGTATAGAGGAGAAGATCGCCTACAGCTACTTCGACGGCAAGCTGAACATCGGGACGGACGTCTACGACATTGGCCAGAAATCCTTCAGCGAGGTAGCCCATGCCGTGCTGGATGCGTTGAATGAACTGTACGGCGGCTACAGGATAATCCCTTATACCTTCAACTCCGAGGCCTATGAGAACGACAACTTCAAAGCCGAAGTAATTGCGTTAGGCGGCCTGGGCCTTCTTGAGTTCTCGATATGCAGAAAACGGGTGGTAAGGTGAAATGCGCTGTCTGCGACGAAAAGATCGGGAGGAAAGATGCCTTTTACGGGGACAAGGTCACGGCCTATGAAGGGAAGCCGGTCTGCGAGGTCTGCTATTACGAGAGCGAGCCCGCTGCCACCGTCTTCTACAACCGGGACGAGCAGCCCCATATAATAAGTGACACCAGGAACGAGACGGACGGCGACTTCAGGGTCAGATGGAAGAGCACCGATCCGTGGCGCGGCTATTATGTCGCCGAGAGCGAAAAATACGCGATGGTGAACACGGCCGAACTCCTGGCCTACCATGAGAGCGGAAAGATGCTTGAAGATTTCGACCAGCGGGTCAGGGAGCTGTATGACGAGGCAGACCTGGACTACGCCCGGGTCTTTGCCAGGTCCTCCAATGTGTTCTTCCAGAACTATGACTTGTTTGTCAGGAAGGACCAGATCATTTACGGGAGCCTTCTGACGTTCAAGGCTAGAGAGGAGGTCGATTACAACAATCCTAGGTGGTACAGGAACATACTCTTTGACGAGGCTACTCTTGACAAGATTTCCGAGATGTTCCCGGAAAGAGAAATCAGGACGGACAACGATGTTCTGAGAATGATAGAGGAGGACGCCGAAGGCCTGATGTCTAGAATGAAAACGAGGCTTGAGGAAGGGGGCAATAAACGGTGATTATATTCCCGATGATAAGATACCTGGGCTGTACGGGCAAGAGCACCTTCCTTTAGAGGACCACGTCATCCATCAGCGATACCAGATCAAGGCCATCGGCTTCTACTGGCTGATATCGGAGCTTGACCCTAAGGAAAACTTGGCTTTCGGCTACGCCAACCTGAACAACGACGACTTTGCCGAATGGGGTTACATCAGCATAGACGAACTGCTTGAGAACGGAGCCGAGCTAGATATAGAATGGAAGCCTTGCACTTATAGAGATGCTACCGAGAAAATTCAAAAAAGGAACAAATTTTTCATTAAGAACAAAGAATAAATGAATCACTCATTTATCTTAAGTATTTTTAATCGATCTATTCTCTTTATTAAATTTGGTAATGAATGATTTCACATATTTTAATTCCTCCTCCATTATTTTTTTTGCTTTCTCTGTTTGAAGAAAAGGAAAAGCTTGCTTTATTTTCTTCTTGTAGTATTCTATAGCCTGCTCAGGAGTCATTCCATGTTGTCCGCATAAAGTGAAAACACGGGCAATGCCTACTGCACCAAGTCCATCCAATTTATCTGCATCATATAATATCTTGGCTTCCATACTAGTTTTTGGTTTTATTTCTTCAGAAGAATGTAAGGCAATATTTTCAAGAACTTTAACCAAACGCTCATTGGGATAATTTATCTGCTTTAAAATTTCTTCTGCTTTTTTAACGCTTCTTTTAACATGCCCTTCCTTGTCGTTATATGGCTCATCTATATCATGAAGTAATGCCGATATTTCAAGGATTTCCATATCTATACTTTTTTCTTCTTTAGAAAGGTCAAGAGCCATTTTATGTACTCTATTCACGTGATCCCATTTATGAGCAGCAGACTGCAGTGGATTTTCTGAAAGGGTTTTTTTAACGATTTTTCTTATTAAATCAACATAGTTTTTTTCCATAGTCGATCAACTCAGTTCAAGTACAATTTATTATTTCTTTTATTTTGTTGTCAAGGTATATTGGGTCATATTTTCTTAATAAATTAACTAAAGAAAATCTATTTTTAATATCGTTATTGACCATATTTACCTGTAACGGATAGTTTGTTATTGTATCTTTTCTAACTAATCTTAAACCTAAACTTCTATACTTGCTTCCACTATTGAAGACAATATATTTATTTGATAAATTATCTGTGATTCCCGGCGTGAAAGGAAGTATACAACCATCCACATCTCCATGAATCAAACTATTCCTCACTTGAATATGATTAGAAAAATTTGTTTCTATCTCAATTTTATTTTGGTTATTGAGTTGTCTTAGTGGAGTGATGTTAAGGAAATGATCAAGCGAAAAACCAGATTCTCCTTGAGGTTGTACAGCTATCACTAATTTTTCCTTGCTTTTCCATCTTGGATGTATAAATAGGACAGATTGTCCGTATTGTGTAGTTATGCCTTCGATGATTGAGTAGTCTTCGAGCCATTGAATGTTATCAAGAACATTCCTGAAGCCAATCGTCGTAAAATCGCTTTTCTTTTTATTCGTAAGTTGTATTATTTTATTGTGTTCAAGTTCCGCTTGGATTTTAATTTTGTTAGATGGAAGCATTTCTCCAATAAGAACTCCTCTTCTCAAAGTCGCATGAACAAGTTCCGCTTCTGAATCATTTTGTCTAAATACTTTTTTTGTGTTTTTTAATATCTTTTTATTATCATCATAAGATTTCTTGATTTCTTTAATAAGGCGATTATCTATGTTATACGTTTTTTTAATGTGTTTTATAAGTTCGACTGGGTTTAGAAGGATGACTTCACCAAAGTCTGAGATGGAATTTTGTACTTCGTTTAGATTTAAAGTATTTTTAAATAATTTTTCAGTCGGTTTAAAGTACTGTTGCTCTTTGTCAATGAGACCTAAATTTAGTAATTCTTTTAAAGCATAGTATATTGATCCTCCGCCACTGCTACCAAAAACTTGGAAATATATATCCCTTATTTGATAATCTGATAAATTCGGAATATACCTAATGATTGAAATAATTCTTGTCCTTCTTTTGGGCCATGTGGGATATTTTTTTGAAATGAGTTGTTCAAATTCTAATATCTTATTAATGTCAGTTAAATTTAACAAAACCATCTGAATTATTTATAAAGATGGATTTAAACTTTCTGTCTCGTTTTAGTAATTTATTTTAAGATAGGACTTAAAGCAATTGAATCCTTTTTAGATTTATTTTTTCGAGGAAACATGGATAACGGTATAAAAAGAGTAAGTAAAACAGCCCTCCTCGGGGACGAGAACACAAAAACGGACAAGGTGTACATAAGCCCGACAACAGGTAAGTCCTCGAACAAACCTGCTGCTGACTCCGTAGGAGTCCCCCGAACAACTTGGTGGAGGGTAAACCCTGATGGGGAGTCACACTCCCCTATTTTTTCCACTCCTCAGGTGAAGGAGAGAATCAAGCTCGAAGCTGACGAGATGGCTGTCTACTTCCCGGACTTCGACCTCTGTGAAACAAAGGAAGCCGCCTTCTGGCTCGGTAATATAGACGGCGACATCGGAGAAGTGAAAATAACCTATCCCGCGACCTACCCTGCGCAGAAGTTCATCATAGAAGCACTCGATCAGGGCGAAGGCTTCAACGAGGAACTGAAGAAGACCGTATGGAGCTACGATGGCATCACCCCAACCGGTTCAATCATTGTAATGATGCGTCTCTTCCTGCAGAGAAAGGAGGCCTGAATCAGGATGCAGTGGTACCTTACCGATAAACGGCGTCTCAGAGCCGAGACCAGGTTGATGGATGAGAACGGCGTCAACTTCGAGCTCTATAGTGCCGATGATGGAAACCTGCTTTGGCGGGGACCCCTCTGCGTCTCAGGCCGGTACCACAGCGACGTCCGACTCGTGTACGACGAGCTGCATCCATACAAACAGATGACCGTGTACATCCTCGACCCGACCCTCCCGAAAACCAACCTGCACGTACACGAAGACGGGAGCATCTGCTACATCAAGGACGAATGGTCACCCGACTGGACGGCCCTCGCTGTGTACCTAACCACAATACGATTCCTCGGAGACTACTATTCCGGCGCCATGGAGGATCATCTGCCCTATTACCTGCCGCTCCGCAGTGAACCGGAGAAAAGCCTCATCGAGAGGCTGTTGGAGGGTCTCAGAATTTGATAAAAAAGGTCCTCCTAACAGATGCCCAGCTAAAAACGATTCAGGAGGACCGCGACAGATACGCATCCAAGGGGTTGGAGACAGGCGGCTGGCTATTCGGAAAAGTGCATCCGAATGATCTGGCCGTGATCAGCAGAGTTCTGGACGCCGGACTACATGCCGAGAGAACACCGATCAGCTTCTCAGGCGATAACGAGTACGCAGCATCCGTCAAGACGGCTCTTCAGAACGAGGACCCGGACATCAGGCTTCTCGGTGAATATCATGTCCACCCCTGGAACGGAAACGCAGGTCTCAGCGGGGGAGACGTACGCCAGCTCTCCGAATTGAAGGAGCTGAGACCCTGGTTCATCGTACTCCTCTCAACAAAGACCGACATGGGATTCTTCGATCTGGATAACGAGGTGGACGACGAGGTAAACGTCAGTACACCAACCCTCATCAACGAGATAAAAGACATCGCCCTTTCCGAGACGGTGAGAACCGACAGATGGGGAAGCGGCACGAGGGTGGTTCCGCACCAGCTCGTCAAATCGGATGCCGCTGATAAGGAGCAGGTCCTTGATAGAATCCTTCAGACCACGAACAACGATCTCCTGGTGAGGAAGACGGTTCTGATAGCTGGCCTTGGCTCCGGGGGTTCCACTATAGCGAAGTACCTCGGCTGCACGGGCATAGGCCGCATCATCCTCGTAGACAATGAGGCGCTTGAGATACCGAACATCATCAGGCACGAAGGCGGGCTGGACGACATCGGCAGGCCCAAGGCCGATATCTGCAGAGAGATGATCGAGTCCCATAACCCGTTCACGGTCGTTGAGGCGCACCATTTCGACCTAATCGAGGATACTGGAAGGCTGCAGAAGCTGTTCAGGGAAGCCGACCTCATCATAGGATCAAGCGGAAGCCCCAAGGTGAACCACATCCTAAACAAGCTCTCCGTCGAGAGAGGCATACCCGCGGTGTACGGTGGGGTCTACGAGAAGGCGTCCGGCGGCTACGTACTGGCCGTAAAGCCGCGTGAGACGGCCTGCTTCAACTGCCTATTCAACCTAACCTCTCAGTCATACTCGGTGGACAAGGAAGCAGCAGGAAGGTACGGCCTCGACGAGAACGAGCTCCACAGGCAGCAAGGCTTGTGGATTGACATCTCGTTCCCATCGCTGATGCTCAGCAAGATGGCTCTGGCGCTACTGGAAGGAAGGGAGCTGGGATGCAGCCTGGCAACATACGACGCGAACATGGAAATCAGGAAACTGCCTGCCGCCAAACGTGAGGACTGCGCCGTCTGCTCCGAAGAGGAATGGACGAAACGACAAGAGCTTCCGGCGATGAAGAGGGCTTACACATCTTTCTGGGAAAAGGTAAGGAGCCTGATCACGCGTGCTTGACGCAAACCCGGCTCTTGTCATGCTGTTCCAGATGGCCGCTTCGATGTTCGTGCTCACGGCGATAGCCAAGGTGCTGAAGGCTGAATTAGATAAAACATCAGTCGTGATACTCGCCGGACTGTCGATCATCCTCGGTTACTATCTTTTTGCACTCGTTGAGGTCCTGACCGCACTGTTCTTGCTGATTCTGATACTCCGGATGTGGCAACGTTCCAGAGAGCCGAAGTCTGGGCCGTTTGTGTCTCCGGAGTACGGGGAGGGAGGGCTTGATGAGCGGTAATAACGAAAGGGAGACCGCCGCCGAATTCGCGAACCTTCTGAGATCAATAGAACAAAGGCTGACCTCGCTGGAACAACAAGCCCAACCCGGGCGTGCCTCGCCTGTCATTAGGAACATAAGAGAACCTTCGCACACCCTTGAGTCGACCGAGAAGGTAATGACCGATAACGGCATCAATACCGTTTTGTCGGTCCCTGTATGTGTAACATGCCACAGGATACTGTCTGGCAGTGATTATTTCGTATGTAGCCACTGCCATCAGGCCCTCTGCACTGACGACGTAATATCATTAAACAGGCAAACCCATTGCGAAAGCTGTTTCCGTAGAGATCATCTGGATCTAACCAGGCGCGATTACGTCACCTTAATCTCAGTAGCGAATGGCATAACAGAACTGGATGCCATCGCTGAGATAACCGAGCTTGATAAGGACCAGATAAAGCGTTCATTGTCCAAGCTGACATCGAGCAACCTGATTGTCGCTGAAAACCGGTTGTTCGGACTTATTCGGGAAATAAAGACGACTGACGATGGCGCGGTTGCGGTCGATGTCTACAGGAAGTACATCTACGGTCAGGACGAATTCGTGATCGAGTTCGGACGAAGGCTGAGGGGGTATCTGGCGGAGACGCCTTAGGGGTGGTAAAATGGCTGCTGGAGTGGAATGGGCGGAGACGACAAGGGAAAGGATCGACCGTGTGGCCGGCTACCTGAACAAGGGCATGCTGAAGATGATGCTGTACGACTGCATTACGGAGGACGATCCGAAGCGATCGGGCGAACATAGAAACGGACTGGAATCGCTTCTTGCCACTTACGAGCCGAAGTTATGGGATTCGAGCAGGCCCGTGATTGCTGCGCCCTCACGGCAGGATCTCGAAGGCGAACTGACGTTAGGCAAAGTGTATCAGGGTGATGTAGCCATCTGCGAATTCAGGCTGCCTTACAACAAGCTCACCAGGCATATCGGCATCTACGGCCAGACCGGTCATGCCAAGACGACGTTGTTCTTCCACCTGCAGGACCAGCTCATCGACGCGGGAGTTCCATGGCTTTCATTCGATCCTAAAAACGACTCGCGCGTAATGCTCCGCAGGGACGAACGCATGACCGCAATCCCATGGCGCAGGCTACAGTGGAACCCACTCAGGCCACCGCCCGGTATGTCCGTGCACGATTGGTGGGCGAATCTCAGCCAGATCACCGGCTTCTCATTCGGATGGTTCGTGGCCAGCAGCAACTATCTACAGCAGCAGCTCGACACGCTTTACGACCGCTTCATGGATACGGGCAGGCTTCCAACAATTGCTGAGCTGCAATCCGCCATAAACCAGACGTCCGTCAGTTCGCGGAGGAAATCAGATTACCACGATTCTGTCGAGAACCGCATACAGACGCTCGTCTCCGTCTTCAGCGGATGCTTCGTGAGAGAAGGCATACCAATCGAGGAGCTGGTGTCGATACCGTGCAGCATCGAGCTTGCAGGTCTTCGTCCAGCCGAGGCGAACTGGCTGGTGGAGACGGTCCTAAGCTGGATATACTTCTACCGGCTCTACAATGGGCACCGCGGCGAGCAGCTCAGGCACGTTATCTTCGTGGACGAGTGTCACCGTATTTTCGACAGGTCGAAGGAGTATAGGCAGACGGCCATAGAGATGGGCACGCCCATGATCGCCGTGTTCCCCTCCCAGTTCCGCGACTTCGGCACGGGCATGGTGTTCGCGAGCCAGGTGCCATCGCAGACAATGAACACGGTGCACGCCAACACGCTGGTGAAAATTGCGGGCAACCTGTCGAGCGGGCTGGACATCGAATCGGTGTCGGACGCCATGGGCCTCAACTCGGAGCTCAGGGACGACATCCACAAGCTGAAGCGCGGCCAATGGATCGTGCGCATGAGCGACGGCTGGACCGAGCCGTTCCTTGTAGAGACGCCCGACTATCCGAAAGGAGCAGACGTAACGGAGGCTGAGGTGGCGGAAAGGCTGGAAAAGAACCTCGGCAAGTATTTGGTAAAGGAGAAGCCGAAACAGGCAATCACAATCGAAGCGCCCGATGTGCTCCTTCCCCAGATATCTCAGGACGCGTGGCCGCTACTCATGCATATCAACGAGCATCCGTTCACAGGATGCACGTCGCGTTACAAAGCGCTCAGCTTCTCAGGCAGACGCGCACAGGCGGCGAAGAACGAAATTGTCGTAAAAAAGCTAGCTGTCGAAGTGGAGGTGCCTCTGGGAGGCTACAGGCCGGTTAAGTTCCTTGCGCTCACGCCATTGGCAATCGACATGCTGAAGGCCATCCACCACGACGTGAGGCTCTGGAAGCACACCGGTCACATGGGGTTCAAGCACCAGCTCTACACCGTGCTCATCGCCTACTCGCTCAGACGGCAGGGCTGGACGGTTTCCATCGAAAAAAAATTAGGGAACGGTAGGCGAGTGGATGTTTATGCAGCTAACGACAGCAAGACAATGGTCATCGAGGTCGAGATGGGGGAGGTCGACCTTGAGACCAAGCTTACTGCACTCAACGAGGTGGACGAGATCCTCATCGTCACAGAATCGCCGACAAACAACATCGAGCAGAGTGAGCGGGTGAAGGCTTGCAGGATTACAGATTACCTGACAAGGCTCCGTTCCAATAATAGTATCAATATCAGTGGAAATTCGTCCATTAACCCGGAAGACCTCGTTTCCGGAACCGTTCCTGAGAACGAACCCGGAATAAAGACAGGTGATAACAATGACTAATAATAGAAAAGAAAAGCGCCCGCCTAGATATGAAAATGATGATTATGTTCTGCGGGCGCTTTACAAATTACTTTCCAAGTACTTTGGAACAAAGCGCAGCCCATCAAACCCATCCTACAGCCAGAGGCCTCCCAGACGCGGTTCAGGAGGGGGCACGGGAGGTTACCGCGGCTCCTCTGGCTCCAGAGGCTCGTACGCTCCGCGCAGCTATAGACCTAGCTACAGCCATGGTCAGGGAAGTCCTTCAACCCCTCCACGGAGGCCTGAGCCGAGCTATCCTCGCGAATCCAGGCCTTACGTGCAGTCGCTCCCGCAGCCGAGAACGGAGCCCGACACGGAGGAGCTGCTCAGACGGCTTGAGCAGAAGGTCGACGACAGGCTCCTGGAGAAGGTGATGGAGAGGCTGGAAGCCGAGTCGAAGGCCGTTGAGGAAGCGGTCAAAGCCGATTCGACCGAACCGGAGACAACCGAGACGGCAGACGGCGTCGCGCCACGGTCCGGCGAGAGCATCGCCCTTGAAACAAAACAGGAAACAGAAAGCGTCGAAGCGGGAATGGCCGAACAGGAAGCAAACCCTGTAGCGGAGCCCGAACCTCTTGAAAGCGACCTTTACGACAGACTCGACCCGTCCGGTCTGGACTGGCTCGGCGAAGAGCTTGAAGGATTGACTGTCGAAGTAACCGACTTGGACACAGAGCCGGTAACTCCGAGCCTTGAACTCCTTGACGACGTCGCGCCGGATATAGTAAATGATCTGGCGCCCAAATCTGCAGGGTTGGTCAAACCGGAACTGGAGCTTGCGAAGCTGTTCGAACCCTTATCCGAGTTGGTCGACCCGCTGAAGCCGCTGGAACCTGGGATTGCAGAGCTAGAGGAAGAAGCGGAGGAGGCTGAACCGATATGAAGAACGCTTTCGAGAAAGGCATCCGCATCAACATGAAGGTTGAGGGCGAACCGGCTAAGTGGTTGGAGGAATGGAAACGACGTGGATTGGTTACGAGTTATACTGATGCAGTCATTCAAGCTTTAAGAGAACTACATGAGCGAATAAATGATCAAGATATTAAATACTCTCGTGTTTATAAGGATGGTTAAATAAAAATGGGACAATTCCATTTTCAAAAGTTTTATATGCTATCCACCCTACATCTAAAATAAGGAGATACTAATGTCTTGACATTGGTACTTGATAATGTCTGTACTAATCTCTTAAAGTTCATATCAACTACCCCTAAAAATTATAATCAACTTCAGATAGATATCGGAGCAGGTTCGACCAAAACGGTAAAAAGCCATGTGAACCATCTTCTAAAAGCAGGCCTGGTGATCGTTGAAAAAGAAAAACATGGTGTAAGGGAGTACTATAAAATCACTCTAAGCGAAAAGGGGGTTCTTATGAAGGAAACTAAGAAAAACAAAAAATAATGGGATAAACTATGATGGAAAATCAATATAATAATGAGAATTTAACAAATATTTTAAAAAATTTAAAAGAAACATATGAAATATTAAAGACTAACCCCTATTATACACCAATAGTAAAAAAATTTATTAACAGTCTTGAAGAAGACGGGGATTATACTTGGCCTGCTTCTTCAATAAAGAAACAACTTTCTCAGTTTGTTTCTAATATATGGTATTCAATTTCTTCTGCAGCATCTATTACGATTTCTGCGGACCAACAAAAAGAAATCATGCTTGAGCTACGTTCGGATCTGAAAAAGCTACATCGAGAATTATCTTCAAAAAAACCGAACTATCTCATATTATTCTATAAAAAAATAGATTTTTTAGAGAATAAATGGAAAAAATATTTAAAAAATTTAGATAGAAATTATATTTCCAAAGAAGAACTACAAAAAAAATCCTTCTTTAAACTGGATAGTAATCTTCCCAAATGGAAACAAAATTTACTAGAATTAATTGCAGAAAATAACTTATTTTTAAAATCCGACTCTCCAAGATATCTTTTAAAATCAGGAATAAAGAGTTTTTATTTTTTTAATAATACTTATGCAGTTTTTGATAGAGATATACGAAAAGACTATGTAAAATTAGTTATTGAAGGAATAAACCAAAAAATAAATGAATTAAAAAGAGAAAACGAAAATGTTAACTTAATAATTTGGTTGAGTAAAACATATGGAGAAGGAGATAGTACGGTTCTTTTTGGATCTCAACAAATAGATTTACCTTACTGCGATTTATTAATGCTACCACATGTAAACTGGTATGATATAGCACGTGGTCTTATTCTTGAAAAAGACTTACCTTACCAAAAACCTATTTTAATTGATGATCTAACCGGAACCGGGGGAACGTTAAAAGAGGCTTTAGAAAGACTTGGCGATTTAAAATTAACGCCAATTGCATATATAGGAATTGTAGATCGTTCTTTAGTTGGTTTAGAAAACACAGAGCTCTCAAAAAAAATTAGAATTTTTTCTCTGGTTAACCGAAGAGATCTACTATATGCCGGTATATGGGAACCTGAAATTTTACTCGCAAATATGAACACGTTAGAATGGACATCTCTTGATTTAACTACAGATACAATAAAAGAAGCTATAATTTATTATGGTAAAAAAGAGAGTTATACTACCCTTAAAAAGAAATTCGATGATTTAATATTAAATAAAATCTATATATTTGATGATGATTTTATTATATCCGATAAGGAGTTAATAATAAATATTATAGAAAATATTATCATTATTTCTTATAATACCATAAAGGATGTATACCCAATCATTAAAAATGATGCCGGGTTAGAATATTTGGAAATTATCCTTGAAGAAGAGTGCGAACATTTCTATGTAATAGATTTAATAAATAAAACCTTATATGAAGCAATTAATGTAAATAATGTAAAGAATTTATCACTGAATAGCTTCATTAAAATAATATCATTTAATGTGGGAAAAAAAATATCGGAAAATATTTCAAGGTTAAAAGAACAGCTAAATAAACGGGGTGTAGAAATGAATAAACCAAGAATAACTGATAGAGAACTACAAGAAGATGTTGAAAAGCGTATTAATCGAGTTAAAAAAATAGATTCGAAATACATTGCTCTGGGTTACATGGACAAACAGCCAGAAGAATTTTATGTAGAGTTGAAAAGTTCATTCTACCAAAGAGCAAAACTTCAATATGATGTTATTGAGAAAAAATGAGTCATTTCCCATTTTGTATTGCTCTCTTGGCAATCTCTGTAAGAAGATTCTCGGCATCCGCCTTATCTTTTGACACTTCAGTAATGAATTCATTAAACTTTACATTTCTGCTGATTAATTTTTTAATGTCTTTAATGCTCTTACGAGCATGGAGTTCTAATTCTTCTTTTTTATAATCATTATTATCCTGTATCTTTAAAACCCATTTTGTTCCAATAGCTGTTTCAGCATAAGATTCTAAGTCTCTTTTTTCGTTTTTATTTATTCTTTTCTCAAATAATTGGAGTTTTGTAGAACCATTCCATTGTGGGCTAGTCAGATTAACATCTATATTATATTTTTTTAACATTTTTTCACGCTCATAAGATTGCTTTCAACACATAAACAACTACTATTACCAAACTACATAGTGCTAAAAAAAGAAGAGTCAATATCAAGTCACTTACCCATACAAAACTAGGATTTAAGGATAAATCAAATGCGATATATATTTCGGAAGTGATCGAGGAAAATATACTCAGTAGTACCGGTATAGAAGTTATATATGCCAAACGCTTGAAAGGTCTGCTAAGAATTTCCGATGTGACATGGGCTTGATACTGAGTAAGAATAAAAATCAATACAGTTATTAACATAGCACTTAGAGTGAGTGTCCCGGGAAGGAATATTTTTAATAAATCATTTGATACCAAGGTTAATCGCTTCTAAGTGATTTAATAACGTCATTTCGAATACCATTAAACGTTTTAGCTGATAATTGAGGCGTTTCTGAATCATAAATTGCTGACCCGATGATTGCAGATGAGTTCTTACCGCATATTTCATAAAATATTTTTAATTGTTCTTGTATTGGTAATTTAGCTTTTGATTGTCTGCCGATTCCAGGGCCAAATATTTCTTTGTTACTAAATTTTCGATACCTTTCTAGAATTGATGGATTATTTGTTGGTCCAATAAATCCATCTACATTTAATGTATTTCCTAGAAAAAGTAGGACATCCGATATTGTTTGACATTGATTTAATTTATTTACGTCAATTTTTACATTTTCCTTTTCAAATATTTTGAATACATGATTTACATCTATGGGGTGATTGAAAAATAATTCGGCTCCTTTATGTGTCATATAAGGTAATGTTAAAATTTTTGCACCTTTAGAATGTGCTATTTCGATGCATTCTTGTATGCTTGAGATTCCTATTATGCTGTGACATATCACATAATCTGCTCCGGCATCAATTACTTTTTCAACGATTTTTGAATTGGTCCCTTCCCATTTCTTTTTTTCGCTATTCCAGAATCCAATATCGGCTATTTTAAAATCAGCGATTATTAATTTACCCGTAATTTTTTTTGTTTCACTAATCATCGATAAGCCTGTGTCAAGTATAGTCGTGATTCCGATTTTAATACCGTCAACATAGGGAGCCACTAATTCAGAAATTTCCAATGCCCTTTTTGGTTCAGTAACATCATTTGCCAATATTATACCATAGTGAAGGGGCATCAGGTTAACCTTAAAATAATTCTTTCCAACAGGTATAAATAATTTTCAATTCTACTATCTGGCTTGTCTCTTCTAGAATTGTGAACAGTATTAAACACTCTCGAATATTGTCGGTTAGCAATATAACGGCTTTCCTTTTCCCTTTTTCCATGTCCTGTACCTCGGCGCGAACAGTCTGTACGTTCCATATCTGCGGTGAATGGGTGTAACGGCTTCGAGCACACGGCTTAGCTTTTCTTTATTCCTTTTTAAACCTGCAATCTCCCTGTTCCTCAGAGCAACCACCTTCTCGGTCGTTTCCTTCAACGCATTTGCTTTGTACATGGCAGGCCTCTCTTCGCTATACCGCTCAACGAACCCCCTTTCGACGAGCCGTCCCAGCGTCTGGTGCACCTTCGACGGCGGAATGGCCGCCTTCCTCGCAACGTCCCAAGCTTTGGATTCGCCCACAGCCAGCAGCGCGAAGTACGCTTTCGCCTCGTAATCGCACAACCCATAGCCGTGAAGCATCTCCAAGACCTCCCTCTCCTTCCCGTTCAGCACCTGCACGCACATCACCTCTCACGGGTTAATTGCGGGAGGCCTGCCATCTGCTCTCAAGGAGAGAGAAGAATGAGCGGGCCGACTAGGGGAAAGGCGAGATGTTGTATATTGAAAAATGGGTTAGCCTATCCTATGATTTTTAAAAATTAACTGGATCTCAATTTAGGAAGATTAATGATAGCTTCTTCATTGTTTGTTATCGTAAAATAGTTATTATCTGATTCAGTTTGTTTTCTCATCATTACCAGTTGCATGGCAAGAGAATGTAAATTATAGTTACCTTTTTGGAGACCAGATGATAAAAAACCAATACCCACGCTTGCGAGGACACTTAAAAAGCCTTTGAAAGGCGATTCGCTTTCAAATCCCCAATCCATAACAGAGTTTATTGTTTTTCCCAATATTTTTTCAGAATATTCCTTAAAATTGTCCGAGGCAATTTTACCACCATAAGCTCCTATAAATACATCATCAGAAGTAGTGACGAGACACAGGATCGATGGTAAAGCTAAATTAATTTTCCTTCCACCTGCTGAAAAAGTCAATATTTTTTTTGAAATCTTCTGGTCCGCCTCCGACGTACTCATATGGAAATAGGTTTTCAGAATATCTTCTTCATCAGATCCTCTTGGATGCGTATGAAATGTTAATGGTAGATACCGCTTTCCATCTTTTGTACCTTTTAAACAACTGCGAATATATTTGTTATAACTCTCTTGTCTTCGTTGATAACTTTTTTCAGGATTACAAGATAAATTTTTAATATATTTAACTCCATCAATGAGCAATACAATATTCGACTCTATCCTGACAGGTTCAGCTAGTAATATTCCCCCAATTTCATAGTCAGTCTTATATCTTCTCTGTAAACTAGAAATGACCTTTTTTGTAAAAATGATCTTTAATGGAGTTTTTAAAAAATAAGTATTAGAAGGTTCGTCCTTGGAATTATATATGAATTCTTCTCTAATAAGAGAATCATACCATCCTAAAAAATTATAATGCATGAAATGTTTTACTCTTATAGCCATTCTTATATCATTATAAAAATATTATATTTTAACATTTCAAGTTTTGTACGAAGGTTCTTATTTAAATTATTTAGGACGCACCATATAATCTGTTTTCAACTTACTTTATACGCGAGGAGAATTAGCAGGCTGACTAAAAACGGAATACGGGGAAACGTAATGCTCAGTTGTTTAATCCGACTATGTTTTCAAGCTGCCCTTTTTTAATATACCAAGAATGTCCTGAATGTTGCGATCTATTCTATAAAGAATTCCATCAGATAACCCTTCGACAAATTTTTCCCAACTTAATTTTTCTTCCAAAATATCATTTATATTTTCTGCCCATCTTAAAACCTCATTGAAATGGGGAATGTCTGCGTCGAAGAAGTTAAAAGAAGCTACGAAGATGCAATCTAAAGTCACAGTAGCAAATTGATTTTCGTATTCTAAGTATTCTTCGTCTCTCAACGTCGATAAAATTGGATGGCGTGTTGGAAGGTTGACGCTCCACATACTACGTTTGAACTCAACTGAAATTTCATACAAATTATTGATAAAACTAAGTTTCGTAGACCTTATGCCAATGTTCGAATCGATGTTTGATGTTATCGTTAATTGAATTTTTTCAGGTACAGATAGTTCGAAGTAATGTTCTTCAGCTATTTTTCTGAGATCCACTGAAAGATTTGCTAAAACTTGATTAGTCTTTTTTGGAACACTTGAAAAATCTAGTACTTGTTTTGATAATTCTGATCTTGGACTAATACTAGTGGAGCCTATCCTTTTTTCGATATTAACGTCCCAATGAGAATGAAAATATGTTTCAAGTTCGAATAATACGACAAATGGCATTAACTCTAAAAATAATTCCTGGCATCTATTGGGCTCATCTGATAAAAGATAGTTTCGATCCTGATCTGTAAGTTGATTAAAAAAAAGTTGTAACAATAGGTTATACACCAAATTACCTGATGGTACTTTTTCAAATAGAGGTATTCTCAAATTCTTTCGGTAATATGGTACTTGAATAGAGTAGGGTTTTTGAAAGCTCGGGCCGTCGATATTTTTGAACATCCATTCGAGTTGTAAATCTGTTACCAATCTTATTCCATGGCTAGTTCTAACGTAGTATCTTCTATTTTTTATCTCATCTAGAGCTTTCTTAGTATAAGCATGGGGAATGCCTGTTCTCTTATTTACGTTTATTACTAATACATCACCATCAGGACATTGAATAAATTCAGTCTGATACTCAATCTTGGGACTGCAATTGTTATTGCAAATATTATCTATACGGCCTTTGTCTTTGTCAACTTGAAAAATTCCTTTTCCTTCGAATTCTGCATCGTCAGTTAATCCTATAATTAATTTACCACCATATCGATTGGCTAGGGCAATTAGGCTATACCCTATTTCTTCTGGTTTGTCTGTAAGCGTTGATCGTTGCTTGAACTCGATTCGGAGACGTTCTTTGTCTGGATTTTTCCTAATTTCATTTAATTCATCACAGGTAGTCAAACAACCAATCAAGGAATAATAAGAACGAACCTGAAGTATTAGTTTTTTGCATAACAATCTTTTTCAAGTCTGACTGAAAATCTGTACCATACACTTTCAAGTGGTGCTTATGAAAGGGATCGAATACGACTTGTCGCAGACCGGCTACAAGGCTGTGCTGAAGGACTGGCAGCTCAAGGCCATGCAGGCCGTCTGGAACAGCCTCGAAGGCGTTAACAGCCGCGCCGTCTGGGAGAAGACTAACCAGATGCTCGATGAAGAGTCGATCTCGCGTGCCAGCGTCATTAACTTCCTTGAGGCGATGCGCGAGATGGGCGTTCTGGAGGCGGAAGACCGCACGGGCAAGGGTGGGCACCAGTACGTCTACAGGATGGGCATGGACGAGTCGCAGTTCAAGCTATACATAGCGCAGACGTTGATCAAGAACCTACTGCGGGACTTCCCAGAGGAGACGAAAGTAGCTCTCGGAAAGGTCTCATGACCTTTAAACTCTACCCGCGATTCCAAGCAACTCGATTGAAAGGTTCTCCACAAACCTGTCGAACTCCGGCGGCGGGCTTGCGATGAACAGGCTCCTCTCGAACGGGCCTTCAAGCACGGCATCGTCGAGCTCGATCGCCTTCCTGTTGGCCTCGAAGTTCTCCCGGTATTTCCTGTAGTATAGCGACGCCCTAGTCTTCCGCACGCTCTCCTCAGCCAACACCCCGACCTTGAAACCGTGACCGTCAAGCATGAACAAGTCGTAGAAGTCACGCAGCTTCTGCGCCCTCCGCGTCAGTATAGCCCGGACCTTCTCGCAGAGGATCTCGCGCTCGTCGTACGCATCTACCTCGAAGGGCGAGTAATAGGCCAGTTGCTCATCGAAATACGCTGTCTCGTCCCGTTTCAGGCGGACACCGTCTAGCAGCGTCTTCACCGTCTTCCTCTTTGCATCGAACAGCAGCTCCTCGACGAAGTTGGCCTGGATCTTCACGAACTCCTTCCCATTCCACAGCTTGAACGTGACCATCCGCTTGCTGCCGCCGAACTCGAAGTACCGCTTGTCGCCGAGGTCGTTCCTGAAGTCCAGCCCGATCCGCTTCGTAACATCCTCTAAAATCTGTCCGAAAGCCATGGTCTCTGCCCTGAGCCGCCTCTGTAGCTCGTTCCCGCCGACGCTGAAATGCGCGTGGTCCTTCCAAGTAAAATCCAGGTCCACGCTGAAGCGGTAATAGCCGAAGTAGCACTTCACAAGGCAGCTCCCGCCCTTGAACGCATACTTTCCTATAAACCCCGGCGAGTCACATAACGCTTTCAGGAGTCTGTGGATGAGTATGTCCTGCTCGACAAGCGCAGGCTTGGCCACACCGGATTTCCCGGCCACGAACCCGACGAACTCAGACAAGTCCGGCATTCTTGGCCACCTTCCCCACGTTCAGCGGATAAGCCTTGAGATATTCCCCAATCTTCCCACGATTCGCGTTCTTCGCATACTCCTCGACAGACAGAGCTATCTTGCCTTCTGGAATGGACCTGTATTTTGACAGGTATATCACGTCGAGAAGGGTCTTCTCCAAATCAGAATAGTGCATGTTGCCCTCGGTGACTATACCGAACTCGGTGAGCTTTGGATTTATTTTGATGAACTTGACCCTCGACTTGGCTATCCGCACTTCCTTGTTCCTGTATATCTTGTCGCTCAATACGAAGACTGTATCTGAGTACTCGTGCGTCGCGCCGTTCATCTTGAGGGCGGTGTTAAGGCCGAAGTACCAATTCACTCTAAGTTCTTCCAGACCAAGTGAGAGAGCCTTGTGCACATCTATGGCTTTCTTATTGGCGAATTCGTCGAGCGTCTTAACGTAATAAAGGCCACGTAGAATTCTGACCAGATAACCGTACGATATCATGTTGTTGATTGTGTTCACGGTGATGGCGTCGAACTTTTTACAGGCGTCTTCAATGGCCTTCCGCTTCACGGCCTTGCCGCCGTAGCTGGACATGATGTATTTGGTCAGGTTTTTCATGATAGTTATTTATGTAACAACCTATAAATATGTTATTGTTTGTTACATAAATACAAATCAATGGTTCAGTAACGTCTTTGAACCTTGATCTAATTCTTTTCAACGATCTGCTCTTAGCGCAGTCCCCTCCGGGTCTTGAAGTTTAGTGCGCGATTTCGAGGAGAAAAAACCGTCTCTGAAATCAGCTTAAAAGAGTATTAAATAAAAAGAGCGCCGATGGTAACGATTTTAAATAACCCTCCTCTGGTATCTTTAAAGTGATTAGAATGAGTAACGTAAAATTCAATCTATCGCCAGTGGAGAAAATACCTAAGAGAAAGTATCGCAAAGGAAGCAAGTACGATCCCATCATCGACAAGTTTCTAAGAGGAAGCGACGGCCTGGTCACCGTCGAGATCAAGGGCAGGGACGCCAACTATATCAGGACCCAGCTCAAGAAGCGTATCGATGCCCGGGAGCTCACCGACAAGGTTGACGTGTCGGTCGTCAATGACAAGGCCTACTTAGAAAAACTCTAAACACTTCAAGATTCGAAGAGACCCTTGTTTA